>DGYFD06202__coassemble_240_pt1 | contig 49129 bp, 35 predicted proteins | sample DGYFD06202__metabat2_high_PE_009 | metagenome-assembled genome bin DGYFD06202
TCATTGTCACCACGGTCACCACGGTCACTGCGGTCACCACGGTCACTGCGGTCACCACGGTCACTGCGGTCACTGCGTTCACTGCGGTTGCCGCGCTGGTCGCGGTCGTTACGGTCCTCCCGTCCGCCCTGGTCGGATCCCTCGGAATCACTGACCTGGGCGGTGGACGGTGACGCATTCGACGAGGCCGTGGAAACAGTATCGGCCTTGCTGTCTGCCTTGCTGTCCGCAGCAGCGCCGGAGTCCTTGGCCCCCGAAGTGCCGGAGGTGGACATCCCCCCGCCGGAGGTCCCGCCGCGTCCGGCACTGCCGATACCGGCAGCGGCGATGGCCGACACCAGGTCCCCCTTCCTCATCCCGGAGGTTCCCCGCAGCCCCTGCGACGCAGCAATCTGCTTGAGTTCCGCCAGTTTAAGGGTGGCAAGTCCGTCATTCTGTGCCCTGGAGACGATGTCCGGCAAAGTCACAGGTGTCCTTTCGGTTCACCCCCGGTGTCGTCGCCCCGCACTCCCCGACCACTATGGCTTCGGCCACGCAGCGGGAACACCAGGATGGCAATGCGGGCACCCAGGTGCCCAGGAATCCTGGCGACGGAACAACGGGAGGTGACGTGCTCTCGTGAGTCGTCGAATTATGGACGGATGCCACGGCTACGGCACCTGTGGAAGGTGTCTGACCGGCCTGAAAATGGCGTTCGGTGGTGAAATTCCGTGGATCCGGATGACCCAACACCGTCTCGGACCGCACCTACGGCACCGGCGTGGCCGGGCCTGCGGGATGACGGTGGTTGGTTCTCAATTGCATGATACCACCGGGCTCGCGGGACAACCGCATTTCACGTCCGCCGTGTGCGCCCGGAACACCCGGGTTGCACCCGGGTGACGGCCGGTGTGCGTTGGCGTGCACCGGCGCCCACTGGCGTCCCCTATCCTGGGTAACCATGGACGGCACCTCCGGCTTCACCGCCTCGACCCCCACCACCGACCCCACTACGCCACTGGGCGCCTCGACGATGGGCGAGTACCCGCTGCTACTGTCGCAGGTCCTGGAGTACGGACGCAGCGTGCACGGCAACACCGGTATCCGCACCTACTACGGTGACAACCCCGAGGACTCCACCTTCTCCCAGGTCGGAGCCCGTGCCACTGCCCTGGCGCATGCCCTGAACGACCTCGCCGGGGTCCGCGTCGGCGACCGGGTCGCGACCATGATGCCGAATATCACCGAGCACCTGGAATCGATGTTCGGGGTGATGTCCATGGGCGCGGTCCTGCACCCGCTGAACCCCAACCTGGTCGCCGACCAGCTGGTCCACATCATCAATCACGCCGGGGACCGGGTGGTCATCGCCTCCCCCCGACTGTCCCACCTTCTGGTGCCGTTGCTCGGACAATGTCCCACGGTCGAGACCCTGGTCCTCACCGGGACCGGCGGCGAACCCGCCCTCACAGCCGCCCGGGCTGCGTTCGCCGAGGTCGACCGTGACGACATCACGGTCCTGGGCTACGAGGAGATCCTCGACGGCCGCCCGACAGTCTACGACTGGCCGCAACTGCCGGAGACCTCGCCGGCTGCTCTGCTCTACACCACCGGAACCAGTGGTGCGCCCAAGGGCGTGGTGCACTCCCACCGGTCGATCTGGCTGCACGCGATGAACATTCGTACACCTGACTCCTTCGGAGTGCGCAACGGGTACAGCTTCCTGTGTGTCGTGCCGATCTACCACGTGTTGAGCTGGGGCGTCCCGGTCGCCGCCCTGATGGCCGGAACACCGATGGTGTTCCCCGGGGGCGACGCCAGCCCGACACACATGGCCTACGTCATCGCCGACTCCATGCCACGCATGGCCCACGGTGCTCCGACGGTGTGGATGCAACTGGTCGTGCACTACCAGAAGAACCCGCCGGAGAAGATGAGTCTGCAGGAGATCCTCTCCGGTGGTTCCCCGGTACCCGCCGCCCTGATCGATGCCTGGGAGGAACGCTACGGTGTCGACATCACCCACTGCTGGGGAATGACCGAGACCGGGCCGAGCGGGACCGTGGCCCGTCCCCCGGTCGGTGTCGGTGGCTCCGCCCGCCGTCGCTACCGCGACAGCCAGGGACGCTTCCCCGTCGGAATGCAGTTCCGCATCGCCGACGAGGACGGGACCGTCCTGCCTCCCAACGACCGCTCCAGCGGGGAGCTCCAGGTTCGTGGTAACTGGGTCACCACCGACTACTTCCACTCCCCCGCTGCCGCGACCGGCGGGACGGCCGACACCTTCCGTGGCAGTGACGTCGACGAGGACGGGGACTACGCCACCTGGTTCACCGATGACGGATGGCTGCACACCGGTGACATCGCCACCATCACCCAGGACGGCTTCCTCACCGTCCACGACCGGCAGACGGACACGATCCGTTCCGGTGGAGAATGGATCTACTCTGCGATCCTGGAGAACTTGGTCATGGAGTCGCCGGTGGTCGCGGAAGCCGCGGTGATCGGGATGCCCGACGACCGGTGGGGCCAACGTCCCCTCGCCGTCGTGGTCACCATCCCCGGTGTCGCGCAGGACCGGGACACCGCGCAGCGGCTAGCGAGTGCAGTGACCGAGAACGTGCCGCGCTGGATGGCCCCGGAGTACTGGACATTCGTCGACAGCATCGACAAGACCTCGGTCGGCAAGTTCGACAAGAAGGATCTGCGCTCACACCTTGCGGCAGGTGAGTACGACATCATCAAGCTACGCAGCCCCGGTGAACGCGACAGCGCGCAGGAGTCCGACCACGACGGGGCGGCCGACGCCGACGGTGCCGACGGTGCCGATGGCTCGGTCGGTTCAGACGGCGACGCACAGACCAACGGCGCCGACTGAGTCCCGACAAGGACCCCGTCGACGCCGTCAGGGTCGAATCCGGCGTTCGGTGGAGCTACCGCTAACCGCTGACGCTCACCGACGCGCGCTCGCCGACACCGGTCTCCAGCACAGCGATCCCGCGGGAGCGGGCCTCCTCCAGCAGCGCGGCATCCACCTCACCGGTGGACAGCACCATGACGGTCGGCCCCGCTCCGGACAGGAACGCCGGGTAGCCCAGGTTGCGCAGTCGGTTGACCCACTCCGAGGTCACCGGCAGCACCTCCGCCCGGTACGGCTGGTGCAGGCGGTCACGGGTGGCCTCCCACAACAGTTCCGGACGCGTGCTCAACGCCACCGGCAGCAGTGCCGCACGGGAGACGTTGAAGCGGGCGTCCTGATGCGAGACATCGCTGGGCAGCACCCGGCGCACCGCCTCGGTGGAGGCGTGGAAATTCGGGATCAGGGCGGTGGCACGCACGTCAGCGTGGACCGGCACCGGCACCGCGTGGTACTCCGGTGCGCTGCGGCCGTCGATCGGGATATTCGTCCAAGACACCACTCCGCCGCCGAGCACGCAGGCCGCGGCGTTGTCCGGGTGTCCCTCGAAAGCCGAGGACAGCTGGATGACGGTGTCGTCGTCCAGCGCACCGGTGGGGTGGTCCCCGCCGGCCAACGCACTGGCCGCGACGACACCTGCGACGGCGGCGGCAGCCGAGGAGCCCAGCCCGCGGGAGTGCGGGATGGCGTTGTGGCACACCACACGCAACCCTGCGACAGTCACCCCGGCCTCACGCAGGCCGGATCGCAGGGCGCGGACGACCAGGTGGCGTTCATCCAGCGGCACGTCGCCCTCGCCTTCACCGTGGACGATGATGTCCAGGCCGGCATCGACGGTGACGACCTCGACGGTGTCGTACAGCCCGACCGCCAGGCCCAGTGAATCAAATCCCGGGCCGAGGTTGGCGGTGGAGGCAGGAACCCGGACACTCACCGAACGTCCGGTGGCCAGCCTGCGCAGTGCACCGGCACCGGGGAGTGCTCCGTCGGCTCCGTCAGTGCTCCGGACGGGGGTCACGGGATCACTCATGCGAGATCAAGTGCCTCGGCGACCGCATTGGTGTCCACGTCGATCGGCGTGGGCTCCGGCATTTCACTCAGGGCGGTGGTCGGATCCTTGAGACCGTGACCGGTCACCGTGCAGACGATGCGCTGGCCCGGGGCGATGGAGCCCTCGGCGTGGGCGGCGAGCAGGCCAGCGACGGAGGAGGCCGACGCAGGCTCGACGAACACACCCTCGCGGGAGGCGATGAGACGGTAGGCCGCCAGGATCTCCTTGTCGGTGGCTGCCCGGAAGCTTCCGCCGGACTCCTCCTTGGCGGCGACGGCCTGGTGCCAGGACGCGGGGTTACCGATCCGGATCGCGGTCGCGACCGTCTCCGGGTTCAGCACCGGCTCGCCATTGACCAGTGGTGCGGCACCGGCAGCCTGCACACCCAGCATGACCGGACGCTGCGAGGAGACACCGGCCTCGGCGTACTCGGAGTAGCCCTTCCAGTAGGCGGTGATGTTGCCGGCGTTTCCGACAGGCAGTGCGTGGATGTCGGGGGCGTCGCCGAGTGCGTCGACGATCTCGAAAGCGGCGGTCTTCTGCCCCTCGATGCGCATCGGGTTCACCGAGTTGACCAGGGCGATCTCCGGGAAGTCGGTGGTGGTCTTGCGGACCAGCTCCAGACAGTCGTCGAAGTTGCCGCGCACCTGGATGATCCTGGCACCGTGCATCACTGCCTGGGACAGCTTGCCCTGGGCGATCTTGCCCTCGGGGATCAGCACGGCCGAATCGATACCGGCACGGGCGGCGAAGGCTGCCGCCGATGCCGAGGTGTTGCCGGTGGAGGCACACATCAGCACCTTCTTACCGGCGTGGACGGCGTCGGTGACGGCGACGGTCATGCCGCGGTCCTTGAAGGAACCGGTGGGGTTGGCGCCCTCGACCTTCAGCCACACGTCGCACCCGGTGAGCTCGGAGATGTGGTTCGCCCGGACCAGTGGGGTCCCGCCCTCGTTGAGGGTCACCGGCTCCCAGTCAGCTGCGAAGGGCATCCAGGCCCGGTACTCGTTGATCAGGCCGGTCCAGTGGTGCAGCACCGGGTTGCGGGAATCGGTCATCAGTTGCCTTCCATTCGGATCACGCTGCGGACGGTTTTCACAGCGTCGATGCTCAGGAGGCCCTCGACGGTGGCCTCCAGGTCGTGTTCTTCAGCGTGGTGGGTGATGACCACCAGGCGGGCACCGTCGTCGCCCGCTTCCTCCTGACGCACCGTCTTCAACGACACACCGTGTGCCGAGAAGGTCGAGGACACCTCGGCGAGGACTCCGGGACGGTCCTCCACGATCATGTCCACGTGGTAGCGGGTACGCACCCGGCCGAAGTCGGCCACCGGCAGGTTCGCGTAGGTCGACATGCCCGGGGCACGCCCACCGTGGACAATGTTGCGGGCCGCGCCCACCACGTCACCCAGCACCGCGGAGGCGGTGGGGGCACCGCCGGCGCCGTTGCCGTAGAACATCAGGCGTCCGGCGTGCTCGGCGACCACGAAGATGGCGTTGAAGGATTCGGAGACGCTCGACAGCGGATGCGATGCCGGCAGCAGCGCCGGGTAGACCCGGGCCGACACCGACTCGGCACCGTTGTCGTCGGTGAGTCGCTCACAGATTGCCAGCAGCTTGATGGTGCAGTCGGCGGCCTTCGCCGCGGCGATGTCGTCGGCACTGATCGAGCGGATGCCCTCACAGTGCACATCGTCGATGGAGACGTCGGAGTGGAAGGCCAGGGACGCCAGGATGGCGGCCTTCGATGCAGCATCCAGGCCGTCGACGTCGGCAGACGGGTCGGCCTCGGCGTAGCCCAGGTCGGTGGCCTCGGCGAGCATCTCGTCGTAGGACGCACCGCGCTTGTACATCGCATCCAGGATGAAGTTGGTGGTGCCGTTGACGATGCCCATCACCTGGTTGACCTTGTCACCGGCCAGGGAGCGGCGCAGCGGGCCGACCACCGGGATGGCGGCGGCGACGGCGGCCTCGAAGAAGAGGTCGGCGCCGGAGGCGTCGGCGGCCTCCGAGAGCTCGGTGGAGTGGGCGGCGACCAGTGCCTTGTTGGCGGTGACCACGGACTTACCGGCGCGCAGGGCCGCCAGCACCACGGTGCGCGGGTAGTCGATGCCACCGATGACCTCGATCACCAGGTCGATGTCGTCGCGGTTGACCAGCCCGAGGGCATCGTCGGTGAGCAGCTCGGTGGGCACACCGGGTCGGGGCTTGGACAGGTCGGAGACCGCGACGCCGCGGACCTCGACCGTGCCGCCGATGCGGGCGGTGAAGTCCGCAGCATTCTCGGTGAGGATGCGGAGCACCTCGGCCCCGACCGTTCCCATGCCCAGCAGGGCCACACCGACGGTGGGTGCGCCGGTGTCGCTGTTGTTGTCGTTCCTGGCGCTGTCAGCCTGATCAGACATTACTCTCCCGTAGTCGACTCGAATGGGTTGTTACCAGTGGGTTGTTTACTGTGGATTGTTACCGATGATAAACCATCAGAAATTCTCCAGGGCGAGCACGTCGGCGACGGTCTCGCGACGGATCATCTCACGTGCCGCCCCGTCGGACACGATGACCACCGGCGGTCGGGGCATCATGTTGTAGCGCGAGGCCATCATGTAGCAGTACGCGCCGGTGCCGGGGATGACCAGCAGGTCACCCGGGCCGATGTCGTCGGGCAACAAGGTGTCGTTGACCAGGATGTCACCGGATTCGCAGTGGCTGCCGACCACGCGGGCGGCGACCAGGTTACCCGTCGCCTCGCGGTTAGCCAGTCGGCAGTCGTACTCGGCCTGGTAGAGCGCCGGGCGGATGTTGTCGCTCATGCCACCATCGACCGAGATGTAGCGGCGCACCGTCTCATCGGAGGTGTGGACGTCCTTGACGGTACCGACGGTGTAGACCGTCACCATCGACGGTCCGACGACCGCACGACCGGGCTCGACATTGACCACCGGGGCATCGACGCCGTAGGTCGCGGCCTTCGCCGCCACCCGCGACAGGAGGTCGGCTGCGACCGACTCCACGTCGAGCTCCTCCTGGTCCGGGGTGTAGGCGATGCCGTAGCCGCCGCCGAGGTCGAGGGTGTCGAAGGACGCCGCGGCGGCACTGTCGGCGCCGTCGGTACCGTTGCCGTCGGCGAACTCGCTGACCAGTCGCGACCACAGCCCCAGCAGGCGGTCGGCGGCGAGGGCGAAGCCGTCGGCGTCGAAGACCTGGGAACCGACGTGGCAGTGCAGGCCGCGCAACCGAAGACCGTCGGTGGCCGCACAGCTGCGGCAGGCGGCCTCGGCCGACCCGGAGGCCAGGGAGAAGCCGAACTTCTGGTCCTCGTGACTGGTGGCGATGAACTCGTGGGTGTCGGCGTGGACACCGGGCTTCACGCGGACCAGGACGTCCTGGATGGTGTCGAGCCCGGCGGTGACCTGCGCCAGCCGCTCGATCTCGATGACCGAGTCGACGACGATGAGCTCCACTCCGGCGCGCACGGCGGCGGTGAGGAACTCGACCGACTTGTTGTTGCCGTGCACGGTGATCCGGTCGGACGGGAAGTCGGCGGCCAGTGCCACCTCCAGCTCACCCTGGCTGGCGACGTCGAGGGCCAGGCCCTCCTCGTCGATCCACCGGCACACCGTCCGTGACAGGAATGCCTTGGAGGCGTAGTGCACGCGCTCGCCACCACCGAAGGCGGCGGCAAGGCGGCGGCACCGGGCCCGGAAGTCCGCCTCGTCCATGATGAAGACGGAGGTGCCGTACTTCTCGGTGACCTCGGAGACCGGTGCGCCGCCGATGACCATCTCACCGTCGGCGGTGCGTCCGGTGTTCAACGGGAAGACGTGGGAGGGCAGGGTGTTGAACTCGTCGAGGGTCTCGGTGCGCTTACGCAGCGGGGCCTCGGGGAAATGAACGTCCATGTCCATGGGGAACCGGTCACATCCTTTCGGGGGCGGTGACACCGACCAGTGTCAGGGCGTTGGCGAGCACGCGGCGGGTGGCCGCGGCCAAGGCGAGGCGGGCGAGGAACACCGGGGCGGTGTCGGCACCGGAGGGTTCATCGGACTTCGGCAGGATCTGGCAGGAGTCGTAGAACCGGTGGAAGGTACCGGCCAGCTGCTCGGCGTAGCGGGCGATGCGGTGCGGCTCACGCAGCTCGGCGGCGGTGGAGACCACACCCGGGAACTCGCCGAGGGTGCGGATCAGGTCGCCTTCGCGGTCGTGGTCCAGCAGCGACAGGTCGAGGGTCGACAGGTCGTCCGGCAGGGCGACGTCGTTGTCGGCGGCCTTGCGTGCCAGGGAACACAGGCGGGCGTGGCCGTACTGGACGTAGAACACCGGGTTGTCGTTGGACTGGCTGGCCCACAGTGCCATGTCGATGTCGAGGGAGGAGTCCACCGAGGAGCGGATCAGGGCGTAGCGGGCGGCGTCCACGCCGATGGCCTCGACGAGATCGTCGAGGGTGATCACGGTGCCGGCGCGCTTGGACATCTTGACCGACTTGCCGTCGCGGACCAGGTTGACCATCTGGCCGATGAGCACCTCGACCTGGTCGGCGTCGTAGCCCAGGGCCTGGGCGGCGGCCTTCAGCCGCGAGATGTAGCCGTGGTGGTCGGCGCCGAGCATGTAGATGCACAGGTCGTGGCCGCGGTCGATCTTGTCGGCGATGTAGGCGATGTCACCGGCGATGTAGGCGGCGTTGCCGTCGGACTTGATGACGACCCGGTCCTTGTCGTCGCCGAAGTTGGAGCTGCGCAGCCACCAGGCACCCTCGGCCTCGTAGAGGTTGCCGTTGTCCTTCAGCGTCTGGATGGCCTTGTCCACCGCGCCGGACTCGAACAGGGAGTTCTCGTGGAAGAAGATGTCGAACTCGGTGCCGAACTCCGCCAGGGTGCGCTTGATGTGGGCGAACATCAGCTCCACACCCTCGGACCGGAAGAGCTCCTGGACTGCGGCGTCGGCAGCGTCGCCGGTGCCGAACTTGTCCTGCCAGTCGGGGTGCGCGGCGATGACCTGCTGGGCGATGTCTCCGATGTACTCGCCGCCGTAGCCGTCCTCCGGGGCGGGCTCGCCCTTGGCCGCGGCGACCAGTGACCGGGCGAAGCGGTCGATCTGGGAACCGTGGTCGTTGAAGTAGTACTCGCGGGTCACCGTGGCACCGCGGGCGGTGAGGATCCGGCCGAGGGAGTCACCGACGGCCGCCCAGCGGGTGCCGCCGAGGTGGATCGGGCCGGTGGGGTTGGCGGAGACGAACTCAAGGTTGATCTTCTGCCCGTCGAAGTCCGCGCCGGTGCCGTAGGAGTCACCGGCGGCGAGGATGTCGGTGACCAGCTTGGCCTGGGCATCCGCGGCGAGGCGGATGTTCAGGAAACCGGGGCCTGCGATGCTGGCCTCGTCGATGCCGTCGACTGCTGCGAGGGCCTCGGCGAGCCAGGTCCCGAGTTCACGGGGGTTGGTGCCGGCCTTCTTGGCGGTCTGCAGGGCGATGTTGGTGGCGTAGTCGCCGTGCTCCGGGTTCCGGGGACGTTCGACGGTTGCCTGCTCGGGGACGACGTCGGCATCCAGCCCGTGGTCGGTGAGGACGGTGCGGGTTGTTGCCGTGATGATGGAGGCGAGTTCAGCAGGAGTCACAGTTGACGAGAGTAACAAGTCGGGGTGCGGAGTCGATGAATCGCACCATCGATCGGGGGTTTTGCGGCGAGCGGGAGAGGCGGTGCTATAGTTGCCGTCATTGCCTCCGTAGCTCAGGGGATAGAGCACTGGTTTCCGGTACCAGCGGTCGGACGTTCGAATCGTCTCGGGGGCACACTTCCGATCATCCCCACGTCTGTGACGTGGGGATTTTCTTGTTTCTTGGGTCCGCCGAGCAGCCGCGGCTACGCTGCGGCGCGGAGGCTGTCCATCGAGACCGCCAATGCCCCGGGCACGCTGTCGAAGCGGGAGGGGTCACAGGTCAGAACGATGATCTGGTGGTAGGCCGCCAGCTGTGCGAGCACCAGATTCATTCGCTGGGCACGTCCGGCGTCGGAGAAGCCGAGGGCGTCGTCGATGACGATCGGGACCGCCTCCCCTCCGCCGATAATGTCGGCGACGGCCAGCCTGCTGAGCACCGCGATCTGTTCCTGCGCCCCACCGGACAACTGGGAGGTCGCCAGGGATGTCCCGTCGAGGATGCGGCGGGCTACGGTGAGGTCCTCGTTGAACTCGAACTCGACCCAGCGCCCGTAGAGGGTGCGGGCCAGCTTCTCGAAGGACGCCCGGAACGGCGCCTCGTAGCGCTGTCTCGCATCGGCACGTGCCGCTTCGACCGTGGTGTAGAGCAGGTCGGCAGCGGTGGCGCGTTCCTGGACGCTGCGGAGCTGACGGCTCACCCGCTCCAAGTTGGTGGACGCTTCCTCACGTCGTTCGGCGACTCCGGCGTGCTCACCGAGTGCACCATTGGCCCGGGAGATCTCGTGACCGATCGCCTCGGCACGCTCCCGGAGCCGCTCGACCCGCGTCGTCGCACCGGCGGCGAGGCCTTCCAGGACCTCGAGGTCGACCAGCCCCGACTCACCGCCTGCGCCCTCACCGAGTTCGGCGATGGCGTCCTGCAATGCGGTTCGGGCGGTGTCGAGGCTGGTGCGGGCGGTGTCCACCGCCTGCTGCAGGTCTTCATCGCTGATCTCCGAGCGCGCCTGGGTCAGTGCCTTGTCCAGGCGTTCCCGGCGTTCGGTCTCCCGTTCCAGATCAGCTTCCCGGCTGGCCAGCCGGAAGACTGCGCCGGCCTTGACGATGTTGTCGAGGTCCTCACGCAACCGGTCGGCCTGCTTGTCGGAGTCCACGACCACCCGACGAACCTTGGCGAGGTCCACGGTGTCAGCGTCAGCATTACTGTCACCGTCCGCGACAGCGTCGGCACCTGTTCCCCCGGCCCGGAGTGCACCAAGGCCCGGCAGCAGTTGCTCATCGACCGTCGAGTCCGGGTCTGCGGCCAGGACGGACTCCCGTGCCGCATCAATGGACGCGGCGGTGTCCACGACCTCAGTCTCCAGCTGCTGGGCCTTCGCCTCCAGCTCTGTCACCGACAGTCCACCGGTGGCCGTGCCGAGTTCCAGCCGCAGCTCAGTCACCGTTTCCACGGCGACCCGACGGCTCTCCGCCAGCGCCTCGGCGTCCTCGATGGAACCCACCCCGAGGTCCGCCAGTGCCCGGGCCAGGGCGGCCTGCGCACGGGCGACATCATCGTCGATGTCCTTCAGGTCCAGCGCCGGGGTCACGCTGACCCGGTAGTCCCCGACACCGAACTCGCGGCGGGCGGTGACGCCGACGGTGAGCCCGTCGGTGTCCAGCTCCGTGGTCTCGCCGTCGACGGTGATGCGGCCACCGCCCGGCCCACTGATCTGCACGGTGGTCGCGGCAGCGTCCCGCACTCCATCGGCACGGCGACGGTCGGCCGCCAGACGGTGCAGCTCTGCCACGGTGTCCAGAGTCACCGGGTTCTCCGACACGGTGGTCTCGGCGGCTCCGAGTCGCTCGGAGATTTCCGCCGCCGCCTTCTGCTGTGTCGCGAGGTCCTCGCACGACTGCCGCACCCGGACGTTGTCCCGCACTGCGGCAAGGTAATTGACGTAGGCCGTGGCGACCGCCGTGGTCCGCCGCGCCTGCTCCCACTTCGCTCGGACCTCGGACTCCTGCTGCTTCTCCAGCGTCGCCGCTTCCGTGGCCTCCTCAACCTGCTGCGCAGCAGTGGTCACCGCCTCTGTGGCGACGTCGAGTTCGGCACTCTTCTCGGAGCGGACCTGTTGCCGCTGCTCCGCCACCTCGAGAACGTCGGTGGCCTGGGCGACCGCCGCACGGTGACGTTCCAGCACGGCATGTACCTCTCGGCCAGCCGTCAGTTCCGCCTCGGCCTTCTCCGCGGATGCCTCGGCCTCGGGCTGCTGGCGCATGATGTCATCCCTGTCAGCGCGCAGCCGGCCGAGTTCCTCGATCAGCCCCTGGGCCTGGCCGTAGCGGACGTCAGCCTCATCGTGCTCGGCCTGAGCGGCGGTCACCGCCTTCTGCGCAGCATCGAGTTCCCCGGTCGGTCGACCGGTCGGGGTGAAGTACCGCTTCCGCTCCTTCTCTATGCGGTCGATCAGTGAGGTGGTGTCTGCCGCGGATGCCGCGGAGGACACAGAGGCCACAGACGACACAGCGCCAGCCTCACCAGACCGGGGGCTGTCCTGGTCGCCATCTGCTCCGGGCGCAGCCACCAGTGCCTGTTCCAGGGGCCCCAGACCTGCAGCGACCAGCATCTCCATGCTCTTGCCCTGCTCGATGGTCAGGGCGTCCAACAGGTCCGCGTCCACCTCCTGCGCCAGGATCTCGGCGAACCGGTCGGATGCCTCCCTGCCGGTGAGGTTCTCGGTGCGCGGTGCGGTGACGGTCAGCTCGCAGCGTCCACTGCCCTGCTTGTAGGCCTTGGTGATGCGGAGCTCGTGTTCTCCCACCGTCAGTTCGGCGGTGATTGTCGGAGGTTCGTCGGCGGAGACGTCCTTGAGTTCTCGGACCTCCCGCTTGCCGCTACTGAACAGGGTGTCCGACAACAGCAGACGCAGTGCCTTAAGGACGGTCGACTTGCCTCGCTCATTAGGCCCGTGCACCACCATGACCCCCTTCTCGGGCACGGTGACGGTGGCGTGGGTGACTCCTGCGACGTGGTCGAGTGTCAGTGAGGTGATCTTCAGCATGGTCGGACTACTCCCCCTGCCCGGTGGCGACGACAGTCGTCGGGCTCAGCCGGTACAACAGTCTCAGTGCATCGCGGGACGCGGCATCTCCCTCAACGGCGGCCTCGGACAGCTCGGTGGCAGCCACGCCGATGACCCCGGGCCAGTCGGCCCCGGCGAGTTCCTCGTCTCCGGGGATGACATGCAGGTCCATCAGCCGTTCCCGCGGGTACAGCGCGGCGAAGGACGGGACGAGACGTTCCATCTCCTCATCGAGACGCGCTGAGGTCGTCAGGTCCACCGAGCCGCTCAGGGCGTACTTGACCACCGTGGTGCGCTTGTCAGGCAACCCTTCGAGCCTGTCCAGCCAGGTATCCAGGTCCTCCGGCCCGGTGATCTCCGCCGCCAGGGCCAGGAAACGCCACTGTCCGGTGGCGACCTCCTCGACCTCCACGGTGCTGGGGCCTGCCTCAGCCGGTGTGACGTCCGTGATCAGGACGAATCCCGAGCGATGCTCGCCGCCACCGTGCTGCTCCCGGAAGTCGGTCACCTCCGGGCTTCCCGAGTACCAGACGGTTCCGGAGGGGTGCAGGTTGACCACCGAGTGGGTGTCGCCGAGGGCGACGACATCCACGACACTCTCGGCGCAGGCTTGTGCCGCCCCGTCAACGTCGATGATTGACGGGTCGGCCCCGGATTCCCGCGACTCGGTGGCACCGTGACCGACGACGACGCGCACCGCGGCCCGTGCTTTCTCCCCGTTGTCCTCTGTGTTGCCCTCTGCGCTGTCCTCTGCGCTGTCCTCTGCCCGGAGTTCGGCGAGCACCGTGGCTACCGGGTCGACGCTCATGTACTTCGACAGCAGTGGGGCGCCGACGATGTCGGCGTCCGGGCCCTGCTCCCCTGTGACCCGGTGCGGTGTCGAGTCCGACAGAACCTGCACCGTGGGTGCGAGAGCCCGGAACTCCGGTGAGCGGTACACGCTGGCCGCGTCATAGGGGTCATGGTTGCCGGGCAGCAGGAACACCGGAACCGGGGAGCCCCGCAGGATGTCGACCGCTCTGCGCCAGGTCACCCGGTCGACGAGGTTGTCGTCGAAGACGTCCCCAGCAACCACCACAGCGGCACAGCCACGCTCCTGTGCGATCTCCAGCAGGGTCTCGATGACGCGGAGCCGGGCCTCCCGGTAGCGGGGGCTGGCCTCCTCGCCGAGGAACCAGCGGTCCATGCCGAGCTGCCAGTCGGAGGTGTGCAGGAACCGGAAGGTGCCGGGCTCCGGCGTGTGGCTGAGTGTGGTGGTGTCAGTCATGGTCACCATTCCTATCAGTCGTCCCGGACAGCCACGGTTCACGTTCGAACTTCTGTTCTGATTCCTCAGGGTGAGGGGGTGGATCGGTGAGCGCGTCGTAGCACTGTCCCAGACTGTGCAGCACACGCAGCTGGTCGACGTTATTCCAGCTGAAACGCCGGATCGCCTGCGTTCGCAGATCCAGATCGCCGAGTTCCAGCCCGTACTGGACCTCGAAATCGTCCCACTGCGGCACCACGGTCACATCGCCCCAGAACTCCTCCGGCGTATACCGCTCCGCATCGTCCGGGGACTCATCATTCTCAGTATTCTCCGTGTCTGCAACTCCTGGACGTACAGGACTGTCCGGGGTGCCCGGGGTGCCACCGTCGGGCCCAGTGCCCCCACCGGTGCCACCGTCGGGCCCGACATCACCCCCGGCATCACCGCCAGCACCGTCACTGTCCGACTTCCGACGTCCTCCCTGCGACCCCGCCCCACGTCGCATCCGGTCGAGCAACACCTCAGGATCGAACCCCCGCCAGGACAGGAACGCCAGCGGGTCCGCACTGAACTGCGCCGCCAGGGCGTAACAGAGGCACACCCGATGCTTGCAGAACACCCCGTGGTCCGGGCAGGTGCACCACGAGTCGATGTACTGGTCCACACTGAACAACACCGCAGACACCTCGGTCGACGGCCGACTCCCGGCCAGCAGTAGACGCAGGTTCTCCGGGTGGTCGTCCACCTCACCGATGATGTAGTCGATCTGGCGCGGCGACAGCGGCCGCCACCTCACCTGCACCTCGAATGGTTCGATCTGGGTCCCCTGCACCAGTCCGTTGACCCTGCCGAGCTCGGCGTCGAACTGCAGCAGTGACTTGGAACGGAACACCGTCCGACCCCGACTCAGCCGTCCGGAGTCCGTCAACGAGGTCACCGTGCGCATGACCATCGTCGACGACCAACTGTCCTTCGACAGGTCACTGTCCTGGGGAAGCTCGGCGGAGCGCTCGGGCGTCCTCGACGGCACCGTCGACGAGTAGCGGGTGCCTTTCCGTCCCCGGCTGAAATCCGCGGAGATGACATTGTCCCCCCACTGTGGCTGCGGGGTGCCGAGCCGTGACGCTGTGCGCCGCTCATTGCGTCGGTCACTCACCGTGCCTCCCTCCTTCCGTCCCCACCGGTGCCGTCCGATAGGCCGCGGACGAGCCGCGGTCCACCGACGACTTGTTCAGCGTCCACAGTTCTGCCAGTTCCTTGTCGCCCAGGCGGGTAATCCAGCCTTCTCCGGCGGTCACGATGTCACCGGCGAGTTCCCGCTTGGCGCTGAGAATGTCATTGATCCTCTCGTCGATCGTACCGGTGGTCACCAGCTTGTGGACGGTGACCTCGCGCCCCTGGCCGATGCGGTAGGCACGGTCGGTCGCCTGGTCCTCGACCGCCGGGTTCCACCAGCGGTCGACGTGCACCACCACACTGGCGTGGGTCAGGGTGATGCCGGTGCCGCCAGCCCGGGTCGACAGGATCATCACCGGTGGACCGTCGTCGGTCTGGAAGGCATCGACCATCTCGGTGCGCTGACGCCTGGTCAACCCACCGTGCAGCATCGGCACCTCGGTGCCGACAAGGTCGGCGAGGTGAGGTGTCAGCATCTCCCCGAAACTCGGGAACTGGGTGAACACCAGTACCTTCCGGTCGTCCCGGCGCGCCTGGGTGACGATCTCACTCAGCCGCTCGACCTTCTTCGACCGGTGGCGACCGTTCTGCAGCAGGCCGGAGCCGTCCCCGATGAAGTGCGCCGGATGATTGCATATCTGCTTGAAGCGGATCAGTGCGCCCAGGATGATGCCGCTGCGTCCCCGGCCCCTGGCCTGTTCGATACGGGCATTGAGGTCCGCGGTGTAGGCCTGGTACAGCGCGGCCTGTTCCTCGGTCAGTGGCACCAGGTCGATCAGTTCCGTCTTCTCGGGGAGGTTGAGCCCCACCGCGGCATCGGTCTTCACCCGCCGCAGGTAGAACGGCTCCACCAGGCGACGGAGCCGGTCCATGGCGTCGGCATCGTCATGACGCTCCACCGGGACGGCGAGTCGGTGCTGGAAGGACGCGGCACTGCCGAGGATGCCGGGATTGCAGAAATCCATGATCGAGTGCAGTTCGGACAGGCGGTTCTCCACCGGTGTACCGGTCAGCGCGAGCCGGTGCCCCGCAGGCAGGGTGCGCGCCGCCTGACTCTGGGACGTGTTGGGGTTCTTGATGTTCTGTGCCTCGTCGAGCACCACCCGGCCCCACCGCAACTGCCGGTAGCGCGCCGCATTGCGCGCCAGGGTCCCGTAGGACGTCACGACGACGTCCGCAGCTGTCGCCGCCGTGGGAAACTCCTCGTCGGTCGTCTTACGGTGTCCGTGGTCGATGAGCACCGACAGATCCGGGACATGCGCCGCGGCCTCGGTTCGCCAGGTCTCCAGCACCGAGGTCGGGGCGACCACCAGGGTCGGACCGTCGCACTCCCCTGCCTCCCGTTCCCAGGCCAGCAGCGCCAGCACCTGCAGGGTCTTGCCCAGTCCCATGTCGTCAGCGAGGATCGCGCCGAGACGGTGGCGGTACATCCACACCAGCCAGTTGAGCCCGCGGCGCTGATGGTCCCGCAGCTCGGTGGTGACCATCTGTGGGACGTCCACCTCCTCCGGCGGGTCGATGACCGGCGCCATGACGCGGGCACCCGACGCGCCGTCGTCGGCGTCGTCGCCATCGTCATCGGTGCCAGCGCCCGTGGCCTCGTGGACAGGGGTCACCGCCCGGATGACCCGGTCCACCCAACCGTCTGCCTCGATGGTCAGGTCGCCGGAGTCCACCGGTTGCCGTTCGGCGGCGGCCTCCGACTCCGACTCCAGGAAATCCACCAGTCGCAGGTGACCACCGGCGTCCGCCGAACCACTGAATCCGTCCTGACCGTCCTCACCCTCCTCGCCGGTGACAGCCCATGTCCGGGCTCGCTGCCGCTCGCGCTCGGCGGCGCGCAGGCGGGTGAAGTAGCTGCGCGCCACCCCGAGGGAGCGGGTGTCGAGTCGGACGTACCGCCCGTGCAGTTCCACGACGGTCTTCGCCGTACTCAGCAGGTCAACCATCTCCGGGCCGGAGAGTTCCTCGCCGTCCACCGACACCGCCCAGTCGAAGGACAGGATCTGGTCCATGCCCATGTGCCCGGACCCGGGCCCCTGGCCGACCGGGGCAACCCTCACCTTCACGGCGGGACGCAGTGTCGACCACCCGCGGGGCACCTGGATGTCGATGCCGGTGGACTGCAGGGCCGGCACACCGTGGGCCAGGAGATTCTCCATGTCCTCGTCGCTGAGAGCGAGGTAGACCACCCGGTCCTTCTCCGCCCGTCCGGTCAGAGTCTCCGGCGGAGGGAACCACACATTGGTACGCAGCCACGCCTCCGGGGCTGACGCCATGTCGCGGAGCTCCGGCCACGCCTGGTAGGCGAGGTTGAGGTGGGAGCGCAGCGCCTGACGAACCTGCGGGGTGGCTTCGGCGGCGACGACCGCCTCCGCCGGTGCATCGTCGGTGGACAGCCGCACCACCAGCCGCCAGCGCGGCGTCCGGGCTTCTGTGGCCCGGTCGCGGTCGGGACCGACGGAGGATGCCAACGAGTCCGGCTCCTCGAGCGAGAACACCACCTTCGTCGCCGCTTCCCGGGCCGACATACGCCAGGCATTGAGTGCATCGGCGATGCCCGCGGTGGCACGGTGATCAGCCTCACCCGAAACCAGGGAGGCGATGAAGTGGTTGTCCGGGTCGGCGTCCTCACCAGTCAGCCTGTCCTGGAGCAGGTGCACACACATCCAGTGCACGAGGTCGTCGGCTGCCCGACGCATCATGTCCGGCCCGCCGTTGAGGGTGAGCACCGCCGGTGCCGAGGCCCGGAACTCCTGCAGCACCCGGTTGTGATCACCACTGGAGGCCACGCACCAGGACGGGTACCACTGCCCGTCGCTGAACTGAGCTTTCACCATCACCCTGCCGGCGTGGACGATGTCGACGAGCAGGTCGTAGTAGCGCACCAACCACACAGCCTCGGGACTCAGCCCGTCGACAGACGCCGCACCGTCCCCGTCACCGACTCCCGCTGCCTGCCGCAGGTGGTGTGACAGGCGGCCCAGAACCACCAGAGCCTGCTCCGGGGTATAGGCCTGGGTCGGCAGATCCAGAGACTTGACCCGGCCCTTGGGGGTCGCCACCTGAACCTGACCCCGGCGCCGCAACGGCCGAGACAACACCAAGTCCTGCAGCACCTGCGGCAGATCGCCGGCGCGCACCTCGGCTGGCCCGGTCACCGCGACATGCCCCTCCACCCGCTCGACCCAGAGATTCAGTCCCCGGCCAGCGAGCCACAGCAGATGCAGGCGGTGTTCAGTCACTCCCCTTGTGTACCACGCCGCCCGGACACGAAAGATGTCAGACAACCCCGCGACAGCCGTCGGACCCCACTCCAGCCCCGCCCGCAACCGCAACCGCAACCGCAACCGGACGATCATGGCATCACACCAAGGAGTTCACGCGAATGTAAAAAATTCTCATTTTCGTCAATTACCTGGCAATTGACCGGGAATCATATGATGGAGTTTCGCGAATTGGCTGGCATTGAGGGCCAGACCATGACACGCTTCTAATGAGCGCGTCTCCGGGAACCCTCCCGGAGACGCTCCAGGCTGTACCACCACAGTGGCGGCCACATAACACCACAATCAACTACTACACATCTAGGAGGCACCGGTGAGTGAATCAACCTGGTTCATCATCGCCATGGTGATCTATCTGCTGGTCATGCTAGGCATCGGCCTGTGGAGTTTCACCAAGACGGACAAGTACGAGGACTACATGGTCGGCGGCCGTGGTCTTCACCCGTTTGTCGCCGCGCTCTCGGCGGGAGCCTCCGACATGTCCGGCTGGCTGATCATGGGTCTGCCGGGCGCACTCTTCATGTCCGGATTCTCCGAACTCTGGATCGCCATCGGCCTGGTCATCGGTTCCTGGTGCAGCTGGAAGTGGGTCGCCCCGCGCCTGCGCAGCTACACCGAGGTGGCCAACAACTCGATCACCCTGCCGTCATTCCTGGAGAACCGCTTCCGGGACAAGAGCCACACCCTGCGCGTGGTCGCCGGAATCATCATCCTGGTGTTCTTCACCTTCTACGTCTCCTCCGGCATGGTGGCCTCCGGCCGCTACTTCGAGTCCAGCTTCAACGGTGACTACGTCACCGGCCTGGCCATCATCGGTGCGGTGACCGTGCTCTACACCTTCGTCGGTGGATTCCTCGCTGTCTCCTACACCGACGTGGTCCAGGGTTCGATGATGTTCCTGGCTCTGATCCTGGTCCCGGTGTTCGCGATTCTGTCGCTGGACAAGCCGGGCGACATCTTCACCTTCCAGCTGGACAACGAGTACGGCGACATCGCCAACATCCTCGGCCCGAACTCGCAGTTCTTCAACCTCTTCCAGTTCGACAACACCGGGGCGATGGCGACATTCATCATCATCATCTCCGGCCTGGCCTGGGGCTTCGGTTACGTCGGCCAGCCGCACATCGTGGTGCGCTACATGGCCATGCGTAAGCCCTCGGACGCCACCGCCGGCCGTCGTTACGGTGTGACCTGGATGTTCCTCTGCCTGGTCGGCACCGTGTTCATCGCGATCTCCGCCCCTGCCTTCTTCGCGACCACCCCGGACGCCAGCTTCTCGGACACCGCGAACTACGAGACCAACTTCCTGGACATGGCCCAGGTGCTGTTCCACCCGCTGGTCGCCGGTCTGATCCTCACCGCGGTGCTGGCAGCGATCATGTCCACCGTCTCCTCCCAGCTCCTGGTCGTCGCCTCCGCCCTGGTGGAGGACATCTACGCCGGTATGATCAACCGCAACGCCTCGGACACGATGCTGAAGAACCTGTCCCGCGTGATGGTCATCGTCGTCGCCGTGATCGCCGCGCTGGTCGCCCTGGACCCGGAATCCGCGATCCTGGGACTCGTCGAGTTCGCCTGGGCCGGCTTCGGTGCCTCCTTCGGCCCGGTCATCGTCGCTGCACTGTACTGGCGCAAACTCAACGCCCAGGGTGCCGCCGCGGGCCTGGCGAGCGGTGCCATCGTCGCCTTCATCTGGGGCGGTCTGCCGCAGTTCGGCGTCATGGACAAGCCGTGGGGCCTCTACGAGATGATCCCGGCCATCATCGTCAACGTCATCGTGATGATCATCGTGACCAAGATGACCGCCGCACCGTCGAAGGAGATCACCGACGAGTTCGACCTCGCCATTCGCTTCTCCCAGAAGGCAACCGACCCGGATGCCGACGTCGATGCCGCCCGCGCCCAGGTCGGCGTCGACCCTGAGGGTGCCAAGGGTTCCAGCTCCTAGCTGACCTCCCACATCACCCCGGCACACCACCCCCGGGGAACCTGACGGCCGGCCCGGTGCGTCCCTCCACAGTATGAGAGGACACACCGGGCCGGCCGTTCGTATGCGCGGCCCAGCCGCCCTGTTCGCCGCCGTCGCGGTACTCACTGTCGCGGTACTCACCGGAGCCGCCGGATGCGCCGCCCCGCAGCCCGGCACAACCGACGATGTAAGACGCTCCGACGACGCCGCGGTGGTCGCCCAGGCGTTGTCGGGCCTCACCGTCGTCGACCGGCGGGTGCATGTCCTGGGCTACTCCCGGGAACACTTCGGCGGCTGGATCAGCTACTTCCACGAGCATCCAGCGGGGTCAGGAATGTGTAGCACGCGGGAGATCGTCCTGCTGGAGACTTTCGCCCCCTCCCCCGGGGCCGGGCACGACACCGAGCACGCAGATGATGACGAGTCTGGGTACGGGAACAGTCCCGTCGGTTCCTGTCCGGCAGCCAGCGGTACCGCGACCGACATCTACTCCGGTGAGGAGATCGTCCCGCAGGACGTGGAGATCGACCATGTCATCCCCCTTGCCGTCGCCTGGGACCACGGGGCCAACGAGTGGCCGCGGGAGCGTCGTATCCGGTTCGCCAATGACCGCGAGCTGAACCTGCTCGCGGTCTCCGGCGTCCAGAACCAACGCAAGAGTGACGCCTCGCTGGGTGAATGGTTGCCGCCGCGGGCCGGGACGGCCTGCGCCTACGCCGCACGCTATCTCTCGGTCGCCGTGCGCTACTCCCTCACCATCACCGGGGACGACAAAGAGGCCGCAGGCGATGCCTGCGGCCTCTGAGGGCTCACCGGTGGGCGGTCAGCCCACCCACCCGGGGGTCACCCCGGTGATCGCCCAGGGATCAGTTGTCCCCGTCGCGGCGACCGTAGCGGTCGTCGCTGCGTGCCGGACGGTTGCCGCGGTGGCTGCCGCGACCACCACGGTCGCGGTCGCTGCGGTCGCGGTCGTAGCGTCCACGGCCACCACGGTTGTCCCGGTCACGGTTCCCACCGTGGCCGCCGCGACGGTCACGGCCGCCGCGGCCGTCCCTGCCGGCACCGTCCTGACGGTGACGGGCAGGACGTCCTGCCGGGGCGCCCGGGTCAGGCTCGATGTTGATCAGCTTGCCGGAGATGCGGGTCTGGTCGAGGGACTCGAAGACCTCGCGCGGCAGGTCCGCCGGCAGCTCCACCAGGGAGTGTTCGGAGAAGATGCTGATCCGGCCGAAGTCCCGGGAGTTCATGTTGCCCTCGTTGGCCAGGGCACCGACGATCGCGCCGGGGCGGACGCGCTGGCGGTGGCCGACGTTGACCCGGTACACCGCCAGGGTGTTGCCGTTGCGGTCGGTGACCGTCGGGGCGTCCTTGTTGAACCGGTCCTTGAAGGGGCGGGGCACGCCACCGTTGCCGTCAAAGTCGCGGTCGCCGCGATCACGACGGTCACCGCGCTCGTTACGGTCACGACGCTCACGACGCTGCGGCTCCGGCAGTTCCTCCATGTAGAAGGGCTCCTTGCCCTGCAGCTTCGCAGCAAGTGCGGCGGCGATGTCGGTCGCATCCACCTCGTGCTCGGCGGCGTAGGACGAGACCAACTCGCGGAAAGTGTCGACCTGCCTGCCCTTGAGTGCCTCGGTGATCGAAGCGTGGAACTTGGCCTTGCGGGCCTCGTTGACCTCGGACACCGGCGGCAGGTCGATCTCGTTGAGCTTCGACTTGGTGGCCCGCTCGATGTTCTTCAGCAGGCGACCCTCACGCGGGGTGACGAACAGGATGGCCCGTCCGGTACGACCTGCACGGCCGGTACGGCCGATGCGGTGCACGTAGGACTCCGTGTCACGCGGGATGTCGTAGTTGAAGACGTGGGTGATGCGGTCGACGTCCAGACCACGGGCGGCGACGTCGGTCGCCACCAGGATGTCCAGGCGGCCGTCCTTGAGCTGGTCGACGGTGCGCTCACGCTGGTTCTGCGGAATGTCACCGTTGATCGCGGCAGCGTCGAAACCGCGCTCGCGTAGCTTCTCGGCGACCTCCTCGGTGTCGTTCTTGGTCCGCACGAAGAGAATCATCGCGTCGAACTCGGTGACCTCGAGGATGCGGGTCAGCGCGTTGAGCTTGTTGCGGTAGGTCACGTACAGGTAGTCCTGCGTGATGTTGTCCGCGGTACGCTGGGTCGACTTGACCGTAACCTCTTCAGCGTTGTTGAGGTACTGCTTCGACAGGCGGCGGATGGCCGACGGCATGGTTGCCGAGAACAGTGCGACCTGACGGTCTTCCGGGGTGTCGGAGAGGATGCGCTCGACATCCTCCTGGAAGCCCATGTTCAGCATCTCGTCGGCCTCGTCGAGGACCAGGAAACGCAGACCGGAGAGGTCCAGGCTGCCCTTCTCGAGGTGGTCGATGACACGGCCGGGGGTGCCGACGACGACGTGGGCGCCGCGACGCAGGCCGGAGAGCTGTGCCCCGTAGGGTGCACCACCGTAGATCGGCAGGACGCTGATTCCGCCGAGCTGCTTGGCGAAGGACTCGAACGATTCAGCGACCTGCAGTGCGAGCTCGCGGGTGGGGGCGAGCACCAGCACCTGCGGGGTACGCTGGGAGCGGTCGATGTTGGCCAGGGCCGGGAGCGCAAAGGCGGCGGTCTTACCGGTGCCCGTCTGCGCCAGTCCGACGACGTCCCGGCCATCCATCAGTGTGGGGATGGTAGCGGCCTGGATCGGCGAAGGGTTGGTGAACCCGACGCCGGCGACGGCGTCGAGGATCTTCTGCGGGAGACCCAGCGAGGCAAAACCCTCGGCGGGGGCAGGCTCGGTCGCCCCGTTGTTGTCGGTGTTCTCTTCTCGGATGTTCTTCTCGGTGACGTCCCCGTCCACAGTGCTCTCGGGAATCTCTGCGCCCACAACGTCACCGAGGGCCAACGTCCCCGTTGCCGGGGAGGTGGTGGCCTCGTGCAGATTCTCCTGAGGTACTGACGACTGGGAGGTTTCCGGCATATTTTCGTCGCCGGTCACGTTCTCAGTTTCAGACATTATGCCCACCATACGTGCCTGATGGTCCAAAAGCGATTCCACGGGCTGGACCGTGTGGTATGTCACGACCGTTCCCCCGGGTGACCCACGTGGTTCCCATCCTCGAACGGCCCAGGTCTACGATGACCCGCGTGACTGAATCATCTGCGTCCCCGGTGCCCCCGGCATCCCCAGCACCCGTCAGGCAGCTCCAGCGCACCCTCTCCCACCGGCACATCCACTTCATCGCCCTGGGGTCGGCGATCGGTACCGGACTGTTCTACGGATCCTCCGGCGCGATCAGCGCAGCCGGACCTGGCGTGGTCTTCGTCTACCTGCTCGGCGGCGCAGTGGTCTACTTCATGCTCCGGGCGCTCGGCGAGATGGCCGTCGCCGACCCGGCACCCGGCTCCTTCGCAGAGTACTGCCGCCGATACCTGGGCGGCTGGGCCGGCTACATCACCGGGTGGATGTACGCCTTCGAGATGATCATCGTGTGCCTGGCTGACCTCACCGCGATCACGGTGTACATGACCTTCTGGTTCCCGGAGACCCCCGGCTGGGTCTGGGTCGCCGTGGCCTTGCTCGTGGTCGGCGCGGCCAACCTGGCCAGCGCCCGCTGGTACGGCGAGCTGGAGTTCTGGTTCACCTCGATCAAGGTCACCGCCGTGGTCGCGATGATCCTGGGCGGTGCCGCCATCCTGCTGTTCAACGTCGACACCGGCGGATCGGCCGGGTTCCACAACCTGTGGGGCGACGGTGGCGTGTTCCCCAACGGGATCGAGGGTGTGTTCAGTGCACTGATCCTGGTCCTGTTCGCCTTCGGCGGCACCGAGATCATCGGCGTGACCGCTGGCGAGGCCACCGACCACGAGAAGACCATCCCCAAGGCGGTCAACACCGTCCCGATGCGCATCCTGTTGTTCTATGTGCTGGCGATCCTGGTGATCGTTTCGGTGATCCCGTGGCGGGAGATCACCGGCGAGGAATCACCGTTCGTGCAGATCTTCAGCAACCTCGGCATCGGTTGGGCCGCGGCAGCACTGAACGTGGTGGTCGTTTCCGCGGCACTCTCCGCAATCAACTCGGATCTCTACGGGGCCGGACGAGTCGTCTTCGGCATGGCCCGCCAGGGCATGGCCCCGAAGCTGTTCTCGACGCTGAACCACCGCGGGGTCCCGGTGACCACGGTGGGAGTGATGCTGGTGGTCCTGCTGATCGGGGTGGGGCTGCAACTGACCAGCGACACCGCCGCTGAGATGTTCCAGAACATCGCGGCACTGGCGACCTTCGCCACGGTATTCGTCTGGCTCATGATTCTGCTGGCCCACCTTGCCAGCCGGTACCGGCACCGCGTCGACCCGGCGACCTTGTCGTTCACGGTGCCGCTGTGGCCACTGGGGCAGCTCTTCTCCATCGCGGTGATCCTGGTGACCTTCGGCACGATGGTGTGGATGGACCAGTACCATTCCGCCCTCTGGGCTGGAGTGATCTTCCTGGTCCTGATGAGTGTGCTCTACCCGCTGACCCGGCGACGGACGAGGGCGGAGCACGACACGGACACCAATCAGGGGGCCAAGTAGGCTTCTCACACCGATCTGAATTACCTTTGAGGGGCCAGCACCCCCGAGCCGGGGGTAAGACCGGACGATCACGCAAGGAATCCCATCCACATGACTACTCAGGCCCCCGACAACCAGGACGACTGGAACTCGCGCATCCTGCTCGCCCAGCAGATTCTTCCGCTGATCTCCCGACTGCACCGGGAGCACAATGTGGTGACCTCCGTCTTCGGCCGGCTGCTGATCAACGTCACCGACATCGACATCATCAAATCCCACCGCTACGCCCGTCTGGTCACCGACCGGGAGCTACCTCTGGACTCCACCCTGCCGATCCTGCAGGAACTGGTGGACATGAACCTGGGCACCGCCTCGATCGACCTCGGACGTCTGGCCACCGGCTTCGACAGCGAGAAGGAGCAGGACGCCTCGCTCGACCTGCGCGCTTACCTGGAGCGTGAGCTCGCCGAGGTGACCGGCACCCGCACCGACAAGCCGTCCACCGATGTCGTCCTCTACGGTTTCGGACGCATCGGCCGTCTGCTGGCCCGCATCCTCGTCGCCCGCGAGGCTGCGTTCGGCGGCTCCCGGCTGCGCGCCATCGTGGTCCGCAAGAACGGCGAGGAGGACCTGGAGAAGCGCGCCAGCCTGCTGCGCCGCGACTCCGTACACGGTGCCTTCGACGGCACGATCACCGTCGACCACGAGCAGAACATCATCTGGGCCAACGGCACCCCGATCCAGGTCATCTACTCCAGTGATCCCTCGACCGTGGACTACAGCTCCTACGGCATCTCCGAGGCCGTGCTGGTCGACAACACCGGACGCTGGCGCGACCGCGAGGGCCTGTCCAAGCACCTCGCCAACGACGGCATCGCCAAGGTCCTGCTGACCGCCCCGGGCAAGGGCGACGTCCGCAACATCGTCTACGGCATCAACCACGAGGACATCACCGAGGACGATTCCGACCGGGTGCTGTCGGCCGCGTCCTGCACCACCAATGCAATCACCCCGGTGCTCAAGGTCATCAACGACCGCTTCGGCATCGTCCACGGTCACGTTGAGACGGTGCACTCGTTCACCAACGACCAGAACCTCATCGACAACTTCCACAAGGGACCGCGTCGTGGTCGTGCTGCCGGCCTGAACATGGTGCTCACCGAGACCGGTGCGGCCAAGGCCGTGGCCAAGGCCCTGCCGGAGCTCGGCGGAAAGCTCACCGGTAACGCCATCCGCGTCCCCACCCCGGACGTCTCGATGGCGGTGCTGAACCTGTCACTGGACACCGAGACCGACCGCGAGGAGGTCAACAACTTCCTGCACCGCGTCGCCCTGCACTCCGACCTTCGCCAGCAGATCGACTACATCAAGTCCCCGGAGATCGTCTCGACCGACTTCGTGGGCTCGACCCACGCCGGCATCGTCGATGGCCTGGCCACCATCGCCGAGGGCAAGAACCTGGTTCTCTACGTCTGGTACGACAACGAGTACGGCTACTCCAACCAGGTCATCCGTATCGTCGAGGAGATCTCGGGCGCCCGTCCGCGTGTCTTCCCGAAACGTATGGCCCCGACTGAACTGGCTTAACCACCCCCGTATCGAACGGGCGTTCGAACGATCGCCTGTTCGATATTTCGGTGTCCGGCACGGCCGATACGGTTCTCGACATGTCGAACACCACACCACGGCCCTCTGCCCCTGACACACCTGTCCGTCACCCGCTGAGCCTGCTGAAACCACCGGCCTCGATTCGGCGCACTGCCGAGCGGTGTGCCGGCCTCCTCCGGCACCCTCGTGCCCGGATCCGGGTCACTCCTGGCTGGCAGGCCCCGTCCACCACCGTCGTCCTGCCTGCTGGCACCGCGACGGTGTTCGTGTCGCGCCACCGGGTCTCCCCCGCCATGTGGCGCGCGCTGACGAAAGCGGGTGTCAGCACGGCAGCCCCCACCGCCCCACTGCACCTTGTCACTCTCAGCGCAGTCACCGAGACCGACCATCTCCACGGCACACTGCGCGACATGACGGTGAGCGTGCACTCCCTGTTCCGCCAGATCCTCGCTCCGCGCCCGGATCCCACCAACTCCCGCGGACCCGACACCGACGCCGACCGCTCCCGCCCCGGCGGGACGGAGTGGGTCGGATCAGAGTCCTGCGGCAGGCTTCACGCCGACGGGCAGTCCCTGGAATGGACCTGGCATGCACTGCTAACCGCAGAGCAGCTCGAGCGGCGCCCCTCCCCCGGTGCCGCAGGCCCGGGCACCGGTGGCAGCAATGGGGTCGCCGCCTGAGGCGGACGATCTCAGCCAACGGGGACCGTCACCTGACGATCCCTTCGTCAACCTCGTCATCGCCTTCGTCATTCTCGTCATCCTCGTCGTCCCAGAGCTGCTCCAGCGGAACCAGCAGATCCTCCCACGAATCCGCCTGCTCCTGTGCGACGGCGAGGACGTCGAAGAGCTGGTCAAAGTCGGTGAATTCACCCAGCTCGAGAATCTCCTCGGCCTGTTCGGCGACGTCGCTGACCATGCCCTGGAACAAGGCCTGACGCTCAAGCTCCGAGAGCTCGTCCCCGGCCGCGCCCTCGTCCCACACCTCCGAGATGACTTGGTCCATCAGATCATCGAAGCCTTCGCCGAGGGTAATGAACCGCACCTTCGCGGAAGGCACGGTCGCCTCCCCGTTGAAGGAGACGACGAGTTCGGAGCTCTCGCCGATCTCGGCGGACACCAGCAGTGCGTCATCCGGGTCCTGGATGAACTCGAGGTCCTCGATCCGCGGATCCGTCCCCTCCACCAGATCACGGATCACGCCCACGACCTGGTCGGTGGCCACGTGACGGGCTACCGTAGCCACCGCGTCCTCCACCGAGAAGACCACCCCGACCAGTGCGGCCTCGAACTCCTCGTCGTCCTCGGCCACGTCAGCCATGGCGAGGAATACATTGGCCGCCGTCAGCGCGGTACCGGCCACACCATCGAGCTCAACGAACTGGATCTCCAGATCGGTGGACACCGGGACGAACAACGTCCCGTCATTCACCCTCGATTCGATCCCCTCGGTGTCCAACGATTCAGCGATGTCCTCATAGAAGCCCATGACGGGCACCTCCTCGACGGTTGTCCTCCGACGCTGTGTGCGCCGCAACGCCACCATGCTAGCCGCACAGCGCAACGTGCCGGTAGGCAGTGATCACACACCCGGTCCGCGTGAGATCCTCGGCACACAAACTACACCTGAAAACATACGCTCATCTGCCGTTATGGTGCCCTCCCCCGGCTCATCGCATCGTTACGACATTGTAGTACTGTGGTTAACCGAGATTGACCACATCACGAAATGAGGCGAGGACCTGCTGTGAACAGCACCAATTTCGGCCAAAACGAATGGCTGGTCGACCAGATGTACCAGCAGTTCAAGAAAGACCCGCAGTCCGTTGACCAGGAATGGCGGGAGCTTTTCAGCACACGGTCGGACCAGGCTGACCAGCCGGGGACTGCCGATGCATCGGCGAATGGGACGACACCGGGGGTGACCACAACCCCCACCACGACGGAGTCCCCGTCGTCAGCAGCGCCTGCGGCAGCCGCCACCCCGGCACCCTCCGCACCGCGCAAGGCACCGAAGCCGGTTCAGCCCGCGACCCCGGCACGGTCGGTGAACCCGATCCCCGAGCGCGTCGCACCGCCGGCACCCGCCGCTCCGGTCGATGCCCCGGAGGCTGGCGAGAAGCAGCTGAAGGGAGCCCAGAAGTCCATCGCCAAGAACATGGACATCTCGCTGGAGATCCCCACCGCCACCACGGTGCGCGACATGCCGGCGAAGCTCATGTTCGAGAACCGCGCCATGGTCAATGAGCACCTGATCTCCCGCGGTAAGGGCAAGATCAGCTTCACCCACATCATCGGCTGGGCCATGGTCAAGGCCGTCCAGGCCCACCCGTCGATGAACAACAGCTACAAGGTCGTCGACGGCAAGCCCGTCATGGTGACCCCGGAGCACATCAACCTGGGTCTGGCCATCGACATGGTCAGCAAGAACGGAGCGCGCAACCTCGTCGTCGCCGCCATCCGTGCCTGCGAGACCCTGACCTTCGACGGCTTCGTCGAGGCCTACGAGGACATCGTCCGCCGTGCCCGCAACGGCAAGCTGACCATGGACGATTTCTCCGGAGTCACCATCCAGCTGACCAACCCCGGCGGCATCGGCACCCGCCACTCGGTGCCCCGCCTCACCCGCGGCCAGGGCACCATCGTGGGTGTCGGTGCCATGGACTACCCGGCCGAGTTCGCCGGTGCGTCCGAGGACCGTCTCGCCGAGATGGGTGTCGGCAAGCTTGTCACCATGACCTCCACCTACGACCACCGCATCATCCAAGGTGCGGAGTCCGGTGAGTTCCTGCGCGACATCAGCCGCCTGTTGATCAACGACGACTTCTGGGACGACCTCTTCGACGCCATGTCGGTGCCCTACGCACCGGTGCGCTGGAGCCAGGACCTGCCCAACATCGGTGTCGACAAGTCGACCCGCGTGATGCAGCTGATCGAGGCCTACCGCGCCCGCGGTCACCTCATCGCCGACATCGACCCGCTGCAGTGGACCCAGCCGGGTCTGCCGATCCCGGACCACTCCGACCTGGACATCGAGACCCACGGTCTCACCCTGTGGGACTACGACCGCAGTTTCAACGTCGGTGGCTTCGCCGGTCGGGAGAAGATGACCCTGCGCGAGGTGCTCGCCACCCTGCGCAAGGCCTACACCCTCAAAGTCGGCTCCGAGTACACCCACATCCTCGACCGCGACGAGCGCAACTGGCTCGAGCAGCAGATCGAGGGTGGCCAGCCGACACTGTCGAACCCCGAGCAGAAGTACCTGCTGCAGACCCTCAACGCCGCTGAGGCCTTCGAGAACTTCCTGCAGACCAAGTACATCGGCCAGAAGCGCTTCTCCCTGGAGGGTGCCGAGGCACTGATCCCGCTGCTGGACGCCGCCGTCGACACCGCCGCCGAGCAGGGCCTCGAAGAGGTCGTCATCGGTATGCCGCACCGTGGCCGACTCAACGTCCTGGCCAACATCGTCGGCAAGCCCTACGCCAAGGTCTTCACCGAGTTCGAGGGCAACATCGAGCCCACCGTCGCCGGTGGTTCCGGTGACGTGAAGTACCACCTGGGCCAGTCCGGCCAGTACACCCAGATGTTCGGTGACAACGACATCGACATCCACCTGACCGCGAACCCCTCACACCTCGAGGCCGTTAACCCGGTGATGGAGGGCCTGTCCCGGGCCCACCAGGACCTCTCCCCCAACGCCGACGAGTACCCGATCATGCCGATCCTGATGCACGGTGACGCGGCCTTCATCGGCCTCGGCATCGTCCAGGAGACGATCAACCTGGGCAAGCTCAAGGGCTACACCGTCGGTGGTACCGTCCACGTCGTGGTCAACAACCAGATCGGCTTTACCACCACCCCTGACGCCGGCCGTTCGACCCACTACGTCACCGACCTGGCCAAGGGCTTCGACGCCCCGATCTTCCACGTCAACGGTGACAACCCCGAGGCCGTGGTCTGGGTCGCCCGCCTGGCCGTGGAATACCGCCGCCGCTTCGGCAAGGACGTCTTCATCGACCTGGTCTGCTACCGCCGTCGCGGCCACAACGAGTCCGACGACCCGTCGATGACCCAGCCGCGGATGTACGACCTCATCGAGGACCGTCCGACCGTGCGTGAGCTCTACCACGACACCCTGGTCGGCCGTGGTGAGCTGACCGCCGAGGACGCCAAGCGTGCCGCCGACGACTTCCACGACCAGATGGAAACCGTCTTCAACCAGGTGCGCGAGGCGGAGAAGGGCAGCGCCGCCGCCGAACAGACCGGCATTACAGGTTCGCAGTCGCTGACCCGCGGCCTCGACACCTCGGTGTCCCGCGAAGTCATCGCCGAGGTCGGTGATGCCTTCGCCAACGTGCCGGAGGGCTTCACTGTCCACCAGCGGGTCAAGCCGGTGGTCAAGCGGCGCCACGAGATGTCCCGCAACGGTGGCATCGACTGGGCATTCGGTGAGCTGCTGGCCTTCGCCACCCTCGCCGAGGACGGTCGCCGGGTGCGCCTGGCCGGTGAGGACTCGCTGCGAGGAACCTTCACCCAGCGCCACGCGGTGCTGTTCGACTCGGAGACCGCCGAGCCCTACAGCCCGCTGGAAAAGCTGGCAGGTGACTTCGGCAACGGTGGCACCTTCGAGGCCTACAACTCCCCGCTGACCGAGTTCGCCGGGATGGGCTTCGAGTACGGCTACTCCGTCGGCAACCTCGACGCCGTCGTCGCCTGGGAAGCCCAGTTCGGTGACTTCGCCAACGGCGCCCAGACCATCATCGACCAGTACCTGGTCTCCGGTGAGGCCAAGTGGGGTCAGCTGTCCAGCCTGATCCTGCTGCTGCCCCACGGCTACGAGGGCCAGGGCCCGGACCACTCCAGCGCGCGTATCGAGCGCTTCCTGCAGATGGCCGCCGAGGGCTCGATGACGGTCGCCCAGCCGACCACCCCGGCGAACCACTTCCACCTGCTACGTCGCCACGCCATGGGCACCATGCGTCGCCCGCTGGTCGTGTTCACCCCGAAGTCGATGCTGCGCAACAAGGCTGCGACCTCCTCCATCGAGGACTTCACCGAGACCACCAGCTTCACCTCCGTGCTGGACGACCCGCGTCTGGTGGACAACGGCGACAAGCAGGACAACATCACCAAGGTGCTGTTGTGCTCCGGTAAGATCTACTACGACCTGGAGAAGAAGCGTGCCGATGAGGGCCGTGACGATGTCGCCATCGTCCGCGTCGAGATGCTGCACCCGCTGCCGCACAACCGGATCAAGGACGTCATCGACCGCTACCCGAACGCGGAGTTCCGCTGGGTGCAGGACGAGCCGGCCAACCAGGGTCCGTGGCAGTTCGTGGCGCTGACCCTCATGGAGCGCCTGCCGGACTTCACGATGACGCGCGTCTCCCGTCGTGCCCAGTCCTCCACCGCCACCGGCCTGGCCAAGGTCCACAAGCTGGAGCAGCAGGCCCTGCTGGACGAGGCCTTCGCCTAGGAGGTCCCGACCTCCGGGCCCTGTGCCCCGCCCATCGGGTTCCCATGCCCCGCCCCTCCCGGGCGGGGCGTTCGGCGTTTCGGAGGCACGCCGGCGTTCCGTGGAGCTCTATGGCGTTCCGGTAACCGGTGAACAACCACTCTCGATCGAGAATGGTTGTTTGGGTCGAGGCATCCTGTCCGGGAAGACGTGTCCGGGATCAATCGTCCTCGATGGCTACCTCGGCGCTGGTGACGCCACCGGCGACATTGTTCAACGCCTTTCGGTCCGGACGGTCCAGCTCACCCTTACGGTATACCGCCACGATGTTCTGCGGCAGGGAGTCATCGGCACAGCCCACCGCCTCCCCCGGGTCGCTGGCCTGCAGCTCGGTGGGCAGCGCCGAGAACATCGTCGTATGAGCGATGTCCCGCCACTGGGCGGCGTCCACGGGCTCGCCTCCCCCGGCCTCCTCCGTCTGCGCCTCGGTGTACAGCTCCCGCAGCTCCCGGCCCTTCACGGGGTCCAACTCATCCAGCAGCTCGCCGACGCACCCCAACACCACCGTCAGGTCCCCAGCCAGAAGGCGCGGCACACGGTCACCTTGTTCGACCTCGCTGACCTCGACCTCGCGTCCCACTGCGGCGAACTCGCTGGTGTAGTTCTCCACCAGCTGCTGCTGGACGGGATCGTCGGTGACCCCCAACTCCAGAGTTCGTTCCTCCGCAGCCTTCAACGCCGGAGCCGCGACCCGGGTGGACTCACTGGAGGTGCAGCCGGCGACCCCCATTGCCAGCCCGGCACAGAGCACACCGGTCACCACACGGGTACGAGGGTTTCGCCGCATCGTCCTGCCTACCATCCTGTTCATTCTGTCCGGACTGTTCATTCTGTTCGACCTGAAGGCTCTGATCGTCGACCACACAGCGCTGATCACCACCATGCCACCACAAACACCACGACCAGGGCGACCCAGGGCACGATCGCCCAGCCCCGCGCCCGGTCACTGAGCAGGGCCGCAGCCGTGGCCACGACGGCGCCGACGGCATGCGGAATCCACAAACCACTGCCCAGCAGCGCGAGAATCACCGCCATCCCGCACAAACCACCGGCGATCATCCGTGACATCGGACCCTCCACTTCATCTCTCGCATCCGTCCCAGAATAGCCCCGAAGCCATTGTCTGATTAACTTTTGTTCATGAGCACCTCGAGCACCCACCTACCCGGCGGTGGAGAAGCCACCGACATCGCCATTGACTGAACCGTCTTCACCCGCTTCGGTGACGGCACCGTCTCCTCCCAGGAGATCACCCCGTCAGACACCGACGAGTTGGGACGCATGTACCGCGGGCTGTCGTCTGACCAGTTCTGCTGGATCAGTCTGCCCGCGCCGTCTGTCTCGCTGATGCGCGGCCTGGCCGATGTCTTCGGCATCCACGAATTGATCGTGGAGGACGCCGTCATCGGGGAGCAACGCCCCAAGGTGGAGCACTACGACGATCAACTACTGCTGGTGGCCAGGACAGCGGAGCAGCCCGACAACACGCAGGAGACAGGCTCCGGCCCCCCAGGATGCAGACCGGTGAGGTCCTGGTCGTCGTCGGCGACAGCTTCGTCCTGTCGATCGATCACCGACGCCCTCGAGGAAGAGATCAACGAACTGGAGGACGCCGTGTTCTCCCGCTCAGGTGACTTCTCCATCGAGGACGTCTACCTGCAGATGCGGGAAGTCCTGACCATCCGGCACATGCTGGACCCGCTGACCACGGTCCTGACGACGCTGTCCCGCCACGACGCCCAGCACCTGGCCTACATACGGGACGTACTGGACCACCAGATCCAGGCATCCGGACGCATCGACTCCTATGCCCAGCGGCTCTCCACCCTGATCGACGCCGCCAGTGACCGAATCTCGATGCAGCAGAACACCGACATGCGCAAAATCTCGGCCTGGGCCGGTGTGATCCCGGTCCCGACCCTGTTCACCGGCTTCTACGGGATGAACTTCGTCCACATGCCGGAACTGGCCACGTCATGGGGCTACCCGGCGGCGATCGCGGCCATCCTGGCCCCCGCCATCGCTCTGGTGGTCATCTTCCGTCGCAACGACTGGTTGTGACCACTCCGGAACGATCCCGGGACCATCCCGGGAGAACTCCGGAAACACCTCTGGAAATGTCGTGAGCGGGGACAACCGGTACTCTTCAGTCTCATGGCAAGCTCATGGACGACGACACGCGTATACGCCGGACGACTGGCCGGCATGCTGCTGCTCGGCACCGACGGTGAGTCACTCGGCCGGATCCGTGACGTGGTCCTGACCATCCGTCCCTCCCGGGCGCAGGTCCTCGGTCTGGTGGCTGAGGTCGCCGGCAAACGTCGGATCTTCCTCCCGATCGGCCGGGTCGCCTCGATCGACCCGAAGGAGGTGACCCTGTCCACCAGTTCAGTGAACATGCGTCCCTTCCGCTCCCGCACCGGTGAGATCACCGTGATGGACGACCTGATCGGGGCGAAGGTGCACACCGACGACCCCTCCTTCGAGCACCTCTCCGGCCGGGCGGTGGAGATCGCCGACGTGGAACTGGAACGCACCCGGACCCGGGAGTGGGACGTCGCGCGGGTGGCCGTGGTCACCCGCTCCCGACTGGGACGCCGCAGCGTCCCGGCGATCGTGCCACTCAGCCACGTCCACGGCCTCTCCGCCTCCGGTGCCGGTCCCCGCGACGTCGACGCCGAGCTCATCGCCGAGTTCAAGTCCATGCGCAATGCGGACGTCGCCCAGTCCCTTCGCGGACTCTCCGACGATCGCCGGGTCCGGGTCGCCTCCGAGCTCGACGACGACCGCCTGGCCGACGTGCTCGCCGAACTACCGGACGATGAGCAAACCCACATCCTGGAGGCGCTGAACATCGAACGTGCCGCGACGGTGCTCGAGGAGATGGACCCCGACGACGCCGCTGATCTGCTCGGTGAACTCCCCGACGACAAAGCGGACGTCCTGCTGGAACTCATGGACCCCGAGGAGTCCGAGCCGGTGCGCCGCCTGATGAGTTTCTCCCCCGACACCGTCGGTGCGCTGATGACTTCCGAACCGCTGATCCTGCCGCCGCAGGCGACTGTCGCCGAGGCCCTGGCGCATGCACGCAACCCCGAGGTACCGATGTCGTTGAGTTCGCTGATCTTCGTGGTGCGTCCTCCCCAGGCCACCCCCACCGGACGCTACCTCGGCTGCGTTCACCTGCAGAAACTGCTGCGCGAACCACCGTCGTCGTTGATCGGCGGCATCCTCGACCTGGACCTGCCCGCCCTGCATCCGGAGGACAGTGAGGAGACTGCGGCCCGTTACTTCGCCACCTACAACCTCGTGGCCGCCCCGGTCCTCGACGAGAACCACCACCTACTCGGTGCCGTCGGTGTCGACGACCTCCTCGACCACCTGTTGCCGGAAAACTGGCGCGATGACGGGTGGCGGTCCGAACGTGACACCGCCGACGCGACAGACCCTGCAGAATCCCCTGCAACAGCCCCTGCAACACTGACTGTGACCGACTGAGGAGAGCCATGCCGGACAACTTCAACCGCACCGACCTCGACACCCCGGTCGTCGTCCCCCGGCGCAAGGTGTTCTCGTACAACGACGACGCGGTCGGCCAGGGTGCGGAACGCGTCGCACGTTTCCTGGGCACCGGCCAGTACCTGATGTGGCAGACCGTCATCGTGATCGTGTGGATCTGTCTCAACATCGGTGGATTCTGGTGGAACTGGGACCCCTACCCCTTCATCCTCCTCAACCTGGCCTTCTCCACCCAGGCCGCCTACGCCGCCCCGCTGATCCTGCTGGCACAGAACCGACAGGACGACCGCGACCGCGTCTCGCTGAACGAGGACCGGCAACGTGCGGCCCAGACCAAGGCGGACACCGAGTTCCTGGCCCGCGAACTCGCCGGAGTACGCATCGCGGTGGGCGAGACCGTCACCCGGGACTACCTGCGGCGGGAACTCGACGACCTCAATGACGTGCTGCGCCGGATCGAGGACAAGTTGGAGGACCAGGCAGCCGACGACGAGCCTGACCGGGCCGCACACACCGATTGACCCGTACGCTGCGTACCAGCGTACTATCGGAGCCGATGTCTACTGTTCCCACTGTTACCGAAGACGCGGTCCGCGAGGCTCTGTCCACCGTCGAGGACCCGGAGCTCAACAAGCCGATCACCGAACTGGGCATGGTCAAGTCGATCGCGATCGACGGTGCCGATGTCGCCGTCGAGATCTACCTCACGATCGCCGCCTGCCCGATGAAGTCCACCCTGACCTCCAGCACCAGGGAAGCCACCGAAGGTGTCGAGGGAGTCGAACGGGTCACCGTCACCACCGACGTGATGAGCGATGAGCAGCGTCGTGAGCTACGTATGTCACTGCGCGGCGGCAAGGCCGAACCGGTGGTCCCCTTCGCCCAACCGGAGTCCACCACCCGTGTCTACGCCGTGGCGTCCGGTAAGGGCGGTGTCGGCAAGTCCTCGGTGACGGTCAACCTGGCGACCGCCCTGGCCGCCCGTGGACTCAACGTCGGTGTGGTCGACGCCGACATCTACGGCCACTCCGTACCGCACATGATGGGTTCGGACCACCGCCCGCACCAGGTCGACGACATGATCATCCCGCCGCAGGCGCACGGGGTGAAGATGATCTCCATCGGCCATTTTCTCGACGGCAATGCGCCGGTGGTGTGGCGTGGCCCGATGCTGCACCGTGCGATCCAGCAGTTCCTCGCCGACGTGTTCTGGGGGGACCTCGACGTGCTGCTGCTGGACCTCCCGCCCGGTACCGGTGACGTCGCCATCTCGGTGGCCCAGCTGGTCCCCAACGCTGAGCTGCTCATCGTGACCACCCCGCAGGCCGCGGCCGCGGAGGTTGCCGAGCGCGCCGGCAGCATCTCACAGCAGACCCGTCAGCGGATCGGCGGGGTCATCGAGAACATGAGCTGGATGGACATGCCGGACGGTACCCGTATGGAGATCTTCGGCTCCGGTGGCGGTCAGGTGGTGGCCGACCGGTTGACCGAGATTACCGGTGGCGATGTGCCGCTGATGGGGCAGATCCCGCTGGACCCGAATCTGCGTATCGGGGGCGACCTCGGCAACCCGATCGCCATCTCGGAGCCGGACTCCCCGGCGGGCGAGGCACTCGGCAGCATCGCCGATTCGCTGGTCACCCGTCGACAGTCCCTGGCCGGCCGTTCGCTGAACCTGGGCGTGACGTCGAACTAGGACGTCCTCCCGGAAGGGAGTTACATCGCGTCGTCCAGCCCGTCGGCGTTGCTCCAGTCACGTGAGACGCCGGCCTCGTCCTGCTGGGGGACCTCCACGCGGCGCTCCGGTATTGCAGGGTCGTCGGGGACCTCGCCGGGCGTTGGCGCGGACACGGCTGCGGCACCGGTATCACTGGCGGGCGCAGTGGCGGACGCTGTCGGACGCTCGGTCGGCAGTTCGGTGGGCTGGTTGTTCTTCGCCTGCCTGTCCGCCTGCTCCCGGTCCGCTTCTTCCTGGGCACGCAGTGCCCGGCCCGGGTGACGGACGGCCTCAGCGGTGCCCTTCGCCGCGTTCGTGACCTCACGCGCGGACGTCTCCAGGTCGGTGAGCATGCTGTCGTCGTCGTCCAGCAGGGTCTTGGTGATGAAGCCCCTCGCCCCCATCCGTCGCACGCTGTTGAGCTGCTCCAGCGGTTTACGGAACTCCTCGAAGTCCTCCCCGAAGTCCTCGTCGAACTCCTTACGGGCGTTGGCCACCGTCCGGCGGGCAGCCAGCAGGAGAGCCTTGACGTCGTTGATCATCCGTGGCAGGCGTTCCGGTCCGACGACGACGATACCGACGACAAGGATGATGAGAACCTCAAACCATCCGATGTTCGAGAACACCGTGTATCTGCCTTCCGGTCGACTGACTGCGCTGACGAATCAGATCCTACCGCCCGCGGCGATACCCCCGCGAGTTGGGCTGTGCGGCCCCTCCCCTGCGTTGTACCCGACGCATGACGGCAGCCATGCGACCGGAGAAGGTGTCCGGGCGCCGACAGCCGTCCGGACCGACCTCGTCGGAGACGTTGCCGTCCCCGGAACCTGCTGTGGCGTCAACGCCGGCGGATTGTTCGGACTCATCGCAGACCACCGGGATCTGCGTCAGTCGGTCCAACAGGGTGCCAGAGATGTGTACCCCGTCCAGCGGGTCACTGCCACGCAACCGGTCGGCGGCCTGTCGCTGGACCCGGACTTCATTCCGACACTCCTGGCAGTGCACCAGGTGGACCTTGGCCCGTTGCTCCGCGCCCCGGCTCAGCTCACCGTCCACCAGGGCGGCAACGACCTCGGGAGTGAGATGGCCGACGGCGGAGAATGCCCCTGTGTCGGTCATGGTCGCCACTCTCCTCTTCGTCGTTAACGGACGGTCAGCTCCATCCCGACGGCCCGTTGCGCCCACCACTCTAGCGATCTTCTAGCCCCGCGGTACGTAGCTCAGCTCCCCGGTGGAACGCTCCAGGCTCTGTCGCAGCTGGGTCCGGGCCCGGTGGATACGCGAACGTACGGTACCCATCTTCAGGCCGAGGGTGTCGGCGATCTCCTCGTAGGTCATGTCGAGGCCGTCACAGAGCACCACCGCCACGCGGAACTCCGGCGACAGGTCGTCGAGCGCACGCTGCAGCGCCGGGTCCAGGTTGTTCATCTCGAAGGCGCGCTCGGGACCGGACCGCGTCCCCTCCACGCGGTCGTAATTCTCCGGCAGTGCCTCCATGCGGATCGTCGCCCGGTGACGCACCATGTCGAGGAAGAGGTTGGTGGTGATGCGGTGCAGCCAGCCCGAGAACGTGCCCGGCCGGTACGTCTTCAGCGAGCGAAAGGCCCGCATGAAGGTGTCCTGGGTGAGGTCCTCGGCATCCTGCGGGTCACCGCTGAGCCGGTAGGCCAGTCGGTAGACACCGTCGGCGTGCTCGGCGACGAGTTCCGCCCACGTGGGCATGTCGCCTTCGCCACGGTCGAAGGCGGCAGTGGCGCTGTCGTCCTGGATCAAGGTCTGGGAGGACGATGTGGCGGGGTTCATGGTCTCCATCCTGATGCACGGACATTGTCATCTCGTACTCGATGACTGGACGTTCACTGTGAGTCCACCCCGGGTGAGATGAGCCGGACTCCTGACTAACGTTCTCAGTCAAATCTATCCTGCCCACAGGGCCGCTGTCCAGCCGCTCCCGGCGCCACGTGAACGCCACTTCAATCCCATCAGTCACTGCATTCACACATTGGCCGTCGCCGCTCCGACTCGCCGGAAAAGGTACCGCCACCGGCACAGAACTGACCTAAAGTGAGCACTCGTGAACGCACTTCCCAGCTCCGCCTCAGACGCCGTCCGTGACTACGTCAACGACACTGCCGTGGCCGACGACCACCTGGTCGCCGCACGCGACGCGGCCGCCGAGTACGGACTGACGACGCCCGACGCGATGACCGGCGAGTTCCTGACGTTCCTCGCCGCCCGTGCCGGATCCGCCCCGCCGACCGCGGTGGTCATGTCCCCGGCCTACGGTGTCATCGGCCTGCACCTGTTCGCCGGCTTCGGCGCCGTGGGCGGGCACGTCACCTGCATCGACCCGGAGGCCCAGCACCAGACCCTGGCACGTCACGCTTTCGCCGGTGCCGGGGTACGCACCAATGCCTACCGCTTCCTGCCGTCCGCACCGCTCGACGGGGTCACCCGACTGGCCTCCGACGCCTACGACCTCATCATCTCCGAGTCAGAGGTCGAGCATCTCTCCGCCACCGTCGATGCTGCCCTGCCGGCGCTACGACCCGGTGGGGTCCTGGTCCTGCTGGACTCCCTGCTGGACGGCACCCTGGGCGACCCCGAACACACCGACCGACAGGTCCGGGCCGCACGGGAGGCCGATCACCACCTGGCCGAGATCGCGACCACCGGCGCTGTCACCGTCGCCAGGCTTCCCCTGGGTGCTGGATCGACGATCGTCACCAAAAGCGGACAGTAGCCCCGAACCCTGCGGGGACCTCCCTTCGCCAACGACTTTTGGTATACAGGATGGGCGTGAATCGCAAACGACCTGAACTGCACGTCACCGCCGAGGTGGGTGTCCTCGAAGCCCCCGCCGGAGCCCTCGCGATGGGCGACGTCCTCCACGTCTTCCACCAGTTCCGTCCACACGCCGACGCCGGCGCCCGGTGGGCCCACCAGGTGGCCTCCGGCCTGCCCTACGGATGGGATGTCTGCGACGATGTCCTGGCACCCACCGGCGACGAACTCGACTGTCTGGCGGGCTCCTCGGTGCCGGTGGACGACACCGTCGAACTGTTCTTCGTCACCACCACCACTGACAGCCAGGATCCCGCCGGCCAGCGTTCCAACACCGTCCCCCACGGGCATCGCGGCGAACGTACCTTCACGGTGCAGCGCGCCCGGATCAACGACCTCGGGGCGACCACCGACGAGATCACCGACGACCCCACGGTGATCTCCCCACTCGTCGAACGCCTCGGCCCCATCGACGTCGATGACTCCGCCTTCCCGGCCCCCGACCTGGTCACCCCCTCGGTGATCCCGCATGGCTCCGGCTGGCTGATGCTCGCCCTGTCGCTGACCGATGACCGGGCCGCCGACATCGTGGTGCTGACCTCCGCGGACCGGCAACACTGGACGGTGCAGGGGCCGCTCACCTTCAGCGGCACCCCGGAAGGCATCACCCCGGAATCGCGGCCGTACGCCCCGCGGATCGCGGTGATGACCGACCGCGACTCCGGAGAGCGTCGGGACGTACTGTTCATCACCTACCCGAGCACCGCGGAGGCCCCCGACGATTCCGGGCAGATCCCGGAAACCACCGGCTATCTGGTGGGCAACCTTGACGGCACCACCTTCCACACCACCACCGGGTTCACCGTGCTGGACCACGGGCACGACTTCACCCGCCCCCGCCTCGTCCACGGTGAACGACCGGTGATCGCCGGCCTCGTCGGGTCCGTCCCCACAAGTACCGATGTCGCTTCCGGACATGACACCTGGGCCAACTGCCTGTCGATCCCCCGGTTCCTCACCCTGCGCGGCGGGCATCTCTACCAGGACGTCGTCGGCCTGCCCACCGCAGTACGCTCCTACACCGACCAGGCGGCGGTGTTCACCGCACAACTGACCGTGGACGGTGACCGGGAGGACGATTCCGTCACCGTCGACGTCGTCGACGACTCCGGGCAAAGCCTCGTCACGGTCACTCACTGTGGCGACCACGTTGCCGTGGACCGACAGGGCGATGTGCGTCGCGCCCCACTGGCCGACGGCGACAGCGACACCTTGACGATCTTCATCGACGGACCGGTGTGCGAGGTCTTCGCCGACGGTGGGTTGGTGTCCCTGACCACCGCACTGACGAATACCGGGCTGGTGGACCAGTTCGCCGTGACCCCCCGCGGCGGGGCCGGTGTCATCTCCACCCTCGAATCCCTCGGCCGGTCACTGCAGCGTCGACTCGCCCACCTCCACGACCCCGAGGAGCAGGAACGACTGATCCGCGAGGCAGCCCTGGCCGACCGGGATCTCACTGCCGGCATCGACCCGTCGATCGACTGAGAGAACCCGACTGTCCCGGTTATCCCGGCTAGCCGTACTTCCCGGGGAGGGGTGTAAACCTTGCCCCATAGTGAGCTGGCATTGTAAACGGTCAACTGGTCAGTCCAAACGGCCGGAAACGACCAGGAATCCGGCCATCTACACTAGCCAGTTGACCATCTACAATGCCACTGTCGTTGACAGGGCCACTTTCCAGGAAGCCCGGTTGCGCAGCTGCACCGACACAGAGGGGTGGGGATGAGCGGTGCCTACACAGAAGGGTGGAGCAGGAACAGAGGGGCACAGCAAAGGGCCCCTTTCCCGATCGCAGGAAGTGGGCCCGTCGGTGCGCTGCAGCTGAGCGCTGCGCTGAGGCCACGCGAGCAGAGCGACTGCGCGCGAACTGCAGGAAGTACGCGAGACTGGTTAGCGCAGCCAGCTACCCCAGCTGGGGATCCCGCTTGAGGCGGGTGACCGATGCCCGGGCGGTGACCGTCATCGTCTCCGGCAGATCAGCGATCCGCTCAGCCAGCACCTTCGGATGAATGTGCCGCGCCGAGGGACTCATCCCGATCTGGGCCGCGATGGACGCCTGGTCGAGTTCCATGCTGAACTCCACGGTCTCCGGCTCCCCCACCGGGACCAGGTGACCGGAGGCCTGGGCGATCATCCGGTCGACCTTGCCCTCCTCGACATCAATGATGCCCAGCGGCTCCCGCAGCTCAGCCAGGTGGCCGGAATCAGCCGTCAGCACCACGACCTGTCCCTCAGGGGCCAGGACGCGGGCGAACTCGGCGGCGTTACGCGGTGCGAAGATCACGGTCACCGCATTCACCGAACCATCACGCAACGGCAGCCTCGACCAGGCGTCCGCCACCACGGCACCGACCCGCGGGTGGCAGTGCGCCAGCCGCTTCGCCGCGGGCACGGACACGTCGATGCCCACACCGCGGGCCCCGTCGATCGAATCGAGGGTGTGAGCCAGGTAGTACCCGGTTCCGGCGCCGACCTCCAGGATCGACGGCGGGACGTCATCGGGCACCCCGGCATCGTCCAGGGCCCGGGTGACGTTGTCGGTGACTGCCTCGACGAAGCGGGCGAAATGTCCGCCCGACAGGAAGGTCTCACGGGCCTGGATCATCTCCGCATCGTCGCCGGAGTACCGCAACCCCGCCCCGCCTGCCAGGGTCACGTACCCCTGCCGGGCAACGTCGTAGCTGTGCCCGGACTCGGACACCAGGGTGCGCCAGGAGTCGTCCCCCTGGCGCAGCGCGGTGCCGTCAACCGGGTCGGCGAGCAGGTCAATGACGTCTGAGAGCACGAGTGCTGGTCTCCCCTCGAGAGATCGCTGGTGATGGCGCAACGGAATCACACGGAGCACGCGGGGCGCTCCTACTTCCTGAACCACTCTACAAGAGTCCGCGCCGCGAAACCGGTGCTCCCCCGGTCGATGTCACCGGACACCGATTCGGAGCGAACCGGCCCAGTGATGTCCAGGACCGTGCAGGAAACCTGCCCGGCGAACCGGCGCAGGAACATCGCGGCCATCACCGCATCCGGACCGTCGGCGCGCACGGTCACATCGCTGACTTTCCCGGTCACCGACGACTCCAGCCAGGACGGGGTCGGCATCGGCCACCACCGTTCCCCGACCCGGGCGCCACGGAAGGTCACCCGCTTCACGGCCTGCTCCGAACCGAACACGGCACCGGTACGCTCCCCCAGCGCCGACTTCGACGCCGCCGACACCGGCGCCACCACCACGACCCGGCGCGGCTGGTACCGCTTGACCCCGTAGGCCACTACATCGGCCAGGGCCAACCGCCTGGCCACCTGGGCCTGTTGCTGCGGGGTCGCGGCGTACGGCACCTGGGTGGTCATGCCGTTGACATGCTCCACCAGGCTGTACCCGGACCCACCAGGATCCACGGCACTGGCGACGACCTGGACCCCGGTTGTGGTACTGCGCCCGTAGACCGGGATGATCCCGACCACCTTGCGCGGTCCCTTGAGGTCGGCGAGGGCCCGGACGGCCGCGGCCACCTCCGCGCCACCGACGAGGAGCACGTCCGGCTGATCGTCGGTGAGATCACCTTCGGCCGCCGCAGGGTCCCAGAACAACTCCACCAGACCCGGCGTCCCGTCGACATCAGGATCACCGGCGGCACCACCGACACCACCCGTGGCGGTGGACAGCAGCCCACCGAAGCCCTTGCGCTCCAGCCAGGCGACACCGTGGGTCTTCACCCGGGTCCCCGGGATCTCGGCCAGCAGAGACTTCATCTGGCGACGCCACCAACGCAGCGGGACCCCGTTGCCCGGCAACCCGGTGATGTCACGGGCCAGGGCCGTCGCGCCGCCCTGGACACACCCTTTGTCCACGTTGTCGGTGGCACGTCGGACGACTTGAGGGTCCAGTCCGTCCAGGTTGAGGTGTACCTTCCGCACCTCGGCGGGGGCGTCCTTCCGGCGCACGGCGATGCGGCGGCTCCCCAGCATCAGTCCCTGGGCGAGGTTGCGCAGGTTCATGGTCGTGGTGGACCCCGGCAGGGAGATCTGGACGGTGTGTCGCTTCGCACGCACCGGATGACCGGCCACTAGTGCCCCGAGTCGACGCATCAGCACCGCCCCCGCGGCCCGCCACCCGTCGTCGCCGAGCCGAGGCTCATCGGACAGCTCGGCCAGGTCAGTCAGCGCCACCGGCTGCGCCGGGACAGCCACCTCCCAGACCCCGTCGTCGGCGAGGACGGCGCGCACACCGGTTTCCGGGATCTCACCGACGACCACCCGGCAGTCGATGACGTCGCCACCGTCCACCGGGTCGCCGACGGTGACGTCCGGGACGTGCCGGGGCAGACTCGGGATCTTCTTCACGCTGCTTTCCTCCTGATCAGGTTCTGAACTATTCGGGGGTTCCGTTGTGTCCGTTCTCCAGCCAGTCACTGTGCCCCTCAAGATCGCGGAGTTCCTTGAGCAGACCCTGACGGCGACGTTCCAGTTCCTCGACACGACCGCGGTGTACCTCAACGATATGTGCCACGGCCTCCTCCGGGGAGTCAGTCAGCAAGAAAAGATCCGGGTCGGACTCGCCGATCATCCCCTCCTCGACGAGTCGGCCGCGGACCCACTGCACCAACCCACCCCAGAAATCACAGCCGAGCAGGACGATCGGGAACCGTCGCACCTTCCCGGTCTGCACCATGACCAGGGCCTCGAAGAGTTCGTCGAGGGTACCGAAGCCACCGGGCAGGCATACGAACGCCTGGGCGTACTTCAGGAACATGGTCTTGCGCACGAAGAAGTACCGGAAGTTGAGTCCGAGGTTGACCCAGTCGTTCAGCCCCTGTTCGTGCGGCAGTTCGATACCCAGTCCGATGGACAGGCCGCCGGCCTCCGAGGTGCCCCGGTTGGGGGCCTCCATCAGTCCCGGACCTCCGCCGGTGATCACCGCGTAGCCGGCCTCGTGCAGGCGTCGTCCGAGGTCCACACCCATCTCGTAGTAGGGGTGGCCCTCCTTGGCCCTGGCCGAGCCCCACACGGTGACTGCCTTGGGGATCTCGGCGAGGGCACCGAAGCCCTCGACGAACTCGGACTGGATGCGCATGACCCGCCACGGGTCGGCGTGCAACCAGTCGGTGGACGGCTGCTCGTCGAGCAGCCGCTGGTCGGTGGTGGACCGGATGCCGTCGGAGGGCTTGTCGCCGCGTCGGAGCACCGGGCCGCGGTAGACGGGACGGTCGGAGTCGCTCACTCTGGTTCTCCTGTCGGTGTCGTGAGGTAACTGAGCAGTTGGGCGGAGACGGTCTCGATCATCTCCACCGGGCAGTTCTCCTGCGGGGTGTGGCACAGCCCGGGGTCACCGGGGCCGAAATTCACCGCCGGGACGCCGAGGGAGGAGAACCGGGCGACGTCGGTCCAGCCGAACTTGGCGCGGACGTTGCCGCCGGTGGCGGTCACCAGGGTGGCTGCGGCCGCCTGGTGCAGCCCTGGCAGCGCACCCGGCGCGATGTCGTCGATCTCCAGTGTGAAGCCCTCGGCCGGGTCGTCCGGGGTGCCGACGTCGAGCACCTCCCAGGTGTGCGCGAGGGCCTCGGCCTCGGTGCGGTCCGGGGCGTAGCGGAAGTTGACGAACATCCAGGCCTCGTCGGGCAGGGTGTTCGTGGCCACCCCGGCCTCCAGGTGCACCACGTTGAGTCCCTCGCGGTAGACGCAGTCGTCGATATCGACCTGCCTCGGCTGGTACTCGGCGATCCGTGAGATCACCGGGCCGAGCTTGTGGGCGGCATTGTCCCCCAGCCAGGCCCGTGCGGAGTGCGCGCGGGTGCCGTGGGCGGTGACCCGCACCCGCAACGTGCCCTGGCAGCCGGCCTCGATCATGGCCCCGGAGGGTTCACCGAGCAGCGCGATGTCACCGGCGAGCCATTCCGGGTGGGCCTCGGCGACGTGGAGCAGCCCGTTAAACCGGGAGGCGACCTCCTCACCCTCGTACAGGATCAGGGTGAGGTCGTGGACGAGTTCCTCAGCGGTGGCCAGGGTGGCGAAGGCGTGGAGGTACACCGCGTCCCCGGACTTCATGTCCACGGTGCCGAGCCCGTGGAGACAGTCGTTGCCGTCTGCGTCCGGCCCCCTGAACGAGGGGAGGTTGTCGGCCGGGGGGACGGTATCGATGTGACCGGCCAACACGACCCGGCTGGGCAGGTTCCGGTTCGTCCGGGCGACCAGGGTGTTACCGAGTCGGTCGACGGTCATGCCGACACTCCCGCCGACCTCGGCGGCAAGTCTGGTCAGCGCTGTTTCCAGGGCATCGGCCAGGGCCTGTTCCTGGTGGGACTGGCTGGGGACGTCCACCAGCTGGCGGGTGAGCTCGACGGGGGAGGCCGTCAGGTCAATGTTCGGGGGTGTCGTGGCGGTAGTCATCGTGGTTAACACTCTAATGGCCGATCGCTGGCGCCGCCCGGCAGGTGTGGGACAATTACTGTCCATGAGCACTGAACACGCAGAGGGCACCGGGGCCACCGGGGCGGCCGACACATCGGCCGCACCCCAGGCCGAGGTCGGCAACCGCAAACTGGGTCACGGACTGCAGGTCCGTCACCTGACCATGATGGGACTGGGGTCGGCCGTCGGCGCCGGACTGTTCCTGGGCACCGGCGTGGGCATCAACGCCGCGGGGCCGGCGGTGCTGCTGTCCTACATCGTCGCCGGTGTCATCGTGGTCTTCGTGATGCGCATGCTCGGTGAGCTCGCCGCTGCCCGTCCGGCCTCCGGTACCTTCGCCACCTACGCCCGGATGGCGTTCGGTCCGTGGGCCGGGTTCTCCCTGGGCTGGCTGTACTGGTTCATGCTGATCATGGTGATGGGCACCGAGATCACCGGTGCCGGGGCCATCATGGGCAACTGGTTCGGTGTCGAGGGCTGGATCCCCGGGCTGATCTGCGTGGTTCTGTTCACCGTGGTCAACCTGTTCGCGGTGCGCGGCTTCGGTGAGTTCGAGTACTGGTTCTCGTTCATCAAGGTCGCGGTCATCGTCTTCTTCCTGGCCATCGGTGTGCTGCTGGTCTTCGGCCTGCTGCCCGGGCATGAGCCGGTCGGCGTGGACAACTTCACCCCCTTCGCCCCCAACGGCATCTCCGGCATCGCCGCCGGTCTGCTGGCCGTGGCCTTCGCCTTCGGCGGCATCGAGATCGTCACCATCGCCGCCGCTGAGTCGGAGAAGCCCGCCCAGGCGATCACCGCCGCGGTGCGTGCGGTCGTCTGGCGCATCATGGTCTTCTACCTCGGTTCTGTCCTGGTCATCTGCGCCCTGCTGAACTACACCACCCTCGACGGCGCCGACGTCGCCGCGGACTCCCCGTTCACCCGGGTGCTGGCCATGGCAGACATCCCCGGGGTGGTCGGTTTCATGGAGGCGATCATCGTGCTGGCCCTGCTCTCGGCGTTCAACGCCCAGATCTACGCCACATCGCGCCTGATGTTCTCCTTCTCCCACCAGGGCAACGCCCCGAAGCTGTTCCGCAAGGTCTCCTCCCAGCGGGTGCCGCTACCGGCGGTCATCTGCTCGCTGATCTTCGCCTTCATCTCCGTGGGCCTGCAGCTGTGGGGACCGGACAACCTGATCAACCTGCTGTTCAACGCCGTCGGTGGTTGCCTGCTGGTGATCTGGCTCGGCATCGTCGCCAGCGAACTGAAGCTGCGCCGCGAACTCGAGGCCGAGGGGTCGCTGTCGGTGAAGATGTGGGCGTGGCCCACGCTGCCGATCATCACGATCATCGCCTTGGTCGGCCTGACCGTCCTGATGCTCTTCGACGACGTCGCCCGCGACCAGGTCGTCACCGTCACCATCGCTTTCGCCCTGTTGAGTCTGCTGGGCTGGTACGTGGGACGTCGTAACGTCGCCCGCAGTGTCATCAACCCCGACGGCACTGTCATCACCGACGGCGCAGACGGCACAGCCGGCACCACGTCTATTGACACAGACCGTCTGGCTGACCGGTAGGCTTGACGACCATGACTGCCGCTTATGGAACCGGAATCGCGACCCTGACCGCCGACGACACCGTCCTGGACGTGTGGTACCCCGAGTTCGGCCTGGGTGAGGCACCCGCCTCCCCGCTGGACCTCAGCCACCTGGAGGGTGCCGACGACACCGCCGCCGACCGTGGGGTCCGCCGCGAGGTCGTCCACACCGTCATCGCCGACACCGATACCGCCCCGACCGATGCCGCGGACGCCTACCTGCGTCTGCACCTGATCTCCGGCCGGGTCGTCCGTCCGCACGGGGTCAGCCTCGACGGTGTCTTCGGCAAGCTGTCGAATGTGGTGTGGACCAACTTCGGGCCCTGCGCCGTCGAGGGCTTCGAGGCCACCCGAGCCAAGCTGTCCCGCCACGGCCGGGTCACCGTGTACTCCGTCGACAAGTTCCCCCGCATGGTCGACTACGTCGTCCCCACCGGGGTCCGCATCGGCGATGCCGACCGCGTGCGTCTCGGCGCCCACCTCGCCGAGGGCACGACCGTGATGCACGAGGGCTTCGTGAACTTCAACGCCGGCACCCTGGGCTCCTCCATGGTCGAGGGCCGCATCTCCGGTGGCGTGGTCGTCGGTGACGGTTCCGACGTCGGCGGCGGTGCCTCGATCATGGGCACCCTGTCCGGTGGCGGCAAGGAGGTCATCTCCGTCGGCGAGCGCTGCCTGCTCGGCGCGAATGCCGGTGTCGGTGTCTCCCTCGGCGACGACTGTGTCGTCGAAGCCGGTCTGTACGTCACCTTCGGCACCAAGGTCGTCGTCAACGGCTCGGTCGCCGATGCCGCCGGTGTCGCCGACGGCGATGTTGTCAAGGCGTCCGAACTCTCCGGTGTCTCCAACGTGCTCTTCCGCCGTAACTCGGTGAGTGGCGCGGTGGAGGCCGTCGCCCGTGCCACCGGTTCGGTCGAGCTCAACGAGGCCCTCCACCAGAACTAGACAACGCCCGGGACCATCCCCGGGGTCAGCCCAGGGTCAGCCCGGGTCAGTACTGCCCTCTCCCCCACCGCACGGCGACCCACCTCAC
>DGYFD06202__coassemble_267_pt1 | contig 32401 bp, 34 predicted proteins | sample DGYFD06202__metabat2_high_PE_009 | metagenome-assembled genome bin DGYFD06202
CCGGGCAGGTACTCGCACACCGCGCCGTCGGGCACATACAGGCTCACCCACTGGCTGGCGATGCCGGCGTTCATCCGGTGCACCGGCGTTGCCGCCTGAGTGGTCACTGTCACCCGCGCCCCGGGTTCCAGTCGGACGATCTGGCGGATCCGGTCGTTCTGTGCCAGCCCACCACCGGTGGTACGGACGTAGAGGAAGGCCTCGCCCGGGTCGGACGGGTCCACGTACAGCGGCCGGGTCAGCTGCATCGGCGCCTTCACGAAGCGCGAGGTCAGGCCGGTGATATCGCGGGCATCAGCGTCCAGCGTCACATCCAGGACGCCGACCTTTCCGGGACGTCCCACCGGCATCACGCCGCTGCGTCCGGACTCACCTGCAGCCCGCCCGTCCACCTCCGCCTGAAGGAACCGCTCGACCTCCCACGGCACCGTCTTCAGACGCGAGGATGCCGCCGCGTCCACCATCTAGGAGCTGCAGGGGCGGCTGGAAGAACTCACCGACACCGCGGGTGCGGGTGGTGTAACCATCGCCGCACTCTTCCCCACCCTCGGCGGCGGCGTGACCTACGCCTACGGCTCACAGTCGATGGCCACCCCGCTGATCGAACGGACCGGCGCGACGAACATCTACGGTGACCAGGATGAACGGGTCTTCGAGGTGACCGCCGAGGACATCGTGGAGCGGAACCCCGATGTGATTCTCGCCCTGTACCCGGGCGGTGAGGAACAGCAGTTCGTGGACGCGGTGAATGACCTGCCCGGCATCGGTACGACGACCGCCGGACGCGAGCAGAACGTCCTGCCGTTGCTGCTGAACTTCGCTGACCCGCCCACTCCCCTGGCGCTCGACGGCCTGGAGATGCTGACCACCTACCTGGAGGCACTGACATGATCACCGCAGAGAATATGCAGGTCAGTTTCCGTGGCGCGTCGGGCGGGGAGTCCGTCCCCGCCGTCGACGGTGTCTCCCTCACCGTCCCTGACCAGGGCACCGTCGGGCTGGTCGGCCCGAACGGTTCCGGCAAGACGACGCTGCTGCGCGCCCTGTACGGGGCGGTGGGGCTCACCGGCGGGCGCGTCCTGCTGGACGGTGAGGATCTGTCGGATGTCCGACGCCGGGATGTCGCCCGGACGGTTGCGGTGGTCGCCCAGGAACGCGACGTCTCGTCCGCCGGCATGCCGATGACCGTCGCTGAGCTGGCGATGCTCGGCCGGCTGCCGCACCGCGGACGCTTCGGCACCGGCGGTTCCATGGACCAGCTGATCGTCGAGGGATCCCTGGATGCCGTCGGCATGACGGCACTGGCCACCCGCGATCTGTCGGCCCTCTCCGGCGGTGAGCGTCAGCGCGCGTTGATCGCCCGGGCGCTGGTGCAGCAGGCCCGCCATGTGCTGTTGGACGAGCCGACGAACCATCTGGACGTACGCTACCAGCATGAGATCCTCGAGATGGTCAGTGGACTGCCTGGTTCTGTGGTGGTGCTGCACGACCTGAATCTCGCGGCACGCTACTGCGATGAGCTGGTGGTGATGGACCATGGGAAGGTCGTGGCGCACGGGTCACCGGATGCGGTGTTGACCCCTGAGATCCTGGAGCCGGTCTACGGCCGCGCCGTCACGCGCGTGGATGTGGACGGGGAGATCACGCTGGTCTTCCCCCGCCGGACCGAGCGGGCGGTCACATCACGAAGAGGATGCACCAGACGGTGAAGGCCACCATCACACCGGCGAAGATCCAGGTGACCACGTCGGCGGAGGTCGTTCCGGGGACCTCGTCGTACACGGACTTGTCACTGGTGGAGTAGGTCTCGTGAGCGTCGTAGGCGTCCTGCAGCTCCCGCTCTGCGTCACTCAGTTCAGCGTTACCCAGCTCGTGATCGGTGGTCGACATGATCTGTCCCTCTCAGCCCTTCTAGATCAGGAAGACGAAACATCCGACGGTGGCGATGATCATCACGGCAATGAAGATCAGCGTGATGACATCCTGGCGGGAGGAGCCGGGGACGTCCTTCTGCAGGTGCGCTCGGATCTCCTCCTCGGTCACCTCGGGCTCGAAAGCGTCCTGTGATCCGGTGTTCTGGGATTCAGCGTTCTTCATGGCCATTACCCGGTCACCAGCCTGGTGAACTCGAAGACCAGAGTGCCGATGAGGATGAGGAAGACGAACGCCATGAACCAGGTGTACTTCCACTTGCCCACGTGGTCGGTCTTCCAGAACCGGCGCACACCGATGACACCGTTGATGCCGGCCGCCACGCACAGTCCGATGCTCACCGGGGTCGCGACAGCACCGGCGACACTGATGATCGGGATGAGGATCGGGATCACCAGGTAGGTGATGGTGCACCGGATCGCGGAGAAGACGATCGCCCACCGGAAAGCGCGGTGCGCTTTCTTCACGCCCTCGATGTCGATCGGGTCGACCTGCTTGATGCGCAGCAGGCGCAGCATGAAACGGTCGGCTGCGCTCACGTCCCGCCGGCGCTGGATCTGCGCGGCGCGCGCGTCGGAGTCACCGACGGCCTCGACATCAGCGCCAGCAGCCGGGGCGACGTGGCTGAGTGTGGTCATGGAACCAGGCTAGCACTGGCCGCGGCCCGTGTCATAACCGTGTGACCGGTGAGAATGGGGACCGTTGCCTTCATGTCGGGCCGGTCGGTCACCCACACTTCCTGATGTCCAGATCAAGGAGTTCCTGGCGGCAGAGTAGGTCAGCTCTGCGACGCCACCAGTACCCCCATGGACAACCAACAGGTCGACGTCGGGGTCTGCCCGATGCGTTCCCCGCCTCCGTCGTCCCGAGCGCTTGTGCACACTCCTGAGCTTGAGCCACCAGCGGGTTGCCCAGATCATGGCCGAGAATCAGGCCGTATCCACCTGGGTCAGGTCGGCACCCCACGCCTCCTGCGGTGCAGATTCTTGCCGACCGAAACTAGACCAGCACGGCGATCGTCACGTTGGCCAGGGTGAGGGCTCCCGCCACCCAGAACAATACCGGCGGCACAGCGCCGTCACGCTTCTGTCGTGCAGCGCCGATTCCGAGGACGGCACCTATGGCCAACAGTACGACCAGCTTGATGCCTATCTTCATGTAGTTCAGTTCGCCGTCTCCGAGCCCCCAGGGGGCGGCCAGGGCAAGACCTGTCACCAGCGCAGCCGCGAGTCCCCAGTGCATTGCTCGAGTAATGCGGACTCTGCGTGCAATGGCCTCCACCAACCAGGCGCCGAAAAGCAGCGCAAAGCTGATGAGGTGGAACACAATGACGATGTCGCGCACGATCTCCATGGGATAGTCAGTCCTGTCAGTAGGCAGTTGTCGTCGTCGGTGAGATGCCAACGGTAGTCAGCCGGTCACCCGCCAGAGCCTAACACTCATGGAGTCGGTTACCGTCATTCACGACAGTCGGCATCATGCGGTCGGAATCGACGGTCGTGACGATCCCAGCTCCAGTCGTGGCCAGCCGGCTTCCTCACCGAGGTCCCGCAACATTTGCCGGTCGTGTGTGGCCACCACCACCGCCGCCTGCGTGGACGCCAAGGCCTCGGTCATCGCGTCGACCAACGGGGCAGACAGGTGGTTCGTCGGCTCGTCGAGGACCAACAGGTCCGGACGGCCCGCCAGCACCAGCGCCAGGTGCAGGCGGCGTTGCTGCCCCTGCGACATCCGGGACACCGGGGTGGACCGTGCCTCACGGTCGAGCAGGCCAAGGGAGGACAGACCCGGCGCGCTGACACCGTTGCTCTCCCCCAGTGCCAGCACGTGCCGGTCGTAGACCTCCGCAGCGACCAGGTCGGGGTTGTCCCACTGCGGTTCATGCTGGGTCAGCGCGCCGATCCGGACGTGCTCGCCGACGGCTCCGTTGCCCGCAGCGATCTCGCCGATCAGCGTCGACTTCCCCGAACCATTGGGCCCGGTGAGCAGCAGGCGGTCACCGCCGGAGATCGACAAGGTCACCGGAGCGTCCAACCGTCCCGGCACGGTGAGGTTCTCGCAGCGGAACAGGAAGCGTCCGGACTCCACCGTGACGTCCGGCCACCGCAACTCCAGTGGCGGCTCGGGCACGTCGACGGCGTGGGCGTCCAACGCCTCCTGTCGGCGGTGCAGGGTCTGCACCACCCCGTCCACACGAGTCGCCCGACCGTGCTTGGGCGCGCCCTTACCGGGACGCCAACCGGTGACCTGGCGGCCACGGGCATCCTCCACCGCCGCGGACAACCGACGGTGTTCGGCCTGCTGGGCGCTGTACTCCTGCTCCCAGCGCGCCCGGTCGGCACGGCGGGCGTCGGCCCAGTCGTCGTAGGTGCCGCTGAAGGTCCGCGGCGTCCCGTCGGACGTCGGGTCGAGGTCGAGGTAGGTCGCGTTACCGTCGGCGGACAGGTCGCGCAGCAACGCCCGGTCGTGGGTGACCACGGCGACACCGCCGGGGTAGTCAAGGACCGCGCGGGTGAGGAACGTCAGGGCGGTGGCGTCGAGGTGGTTCGTCGGTTCGTCGAGCAGCAGGGTGCCCGCGCCGGATGCCAACGCGCAGGCCAGCCGGACGCGGTATCGCTGTCCGTGCGAGAGGGTGAGCAGTTCACGCTCGCGGTCGGTGCAGGCGCCGAGGCCCTCCAGCGCGACATCGACGCGGCGGTGGGCGTCCCAGGCGTCCAACAGGGTCGCCCGATCAAGGGCCTCCTCGTAAGCATCGCCAAGATCACCGCTGGTCAGAGCGTCGTCCAGATCGGCCAGTGCCTTATCGGACGCCGCGGTGGCCTCAGCGACGAGATCGCCGACGGTCTGGCCCGGCGAATCGTCCATTCCCTGGTGGACCAGAGTGAGACTGCCGGCGCGGTCGACGGTGCCGGAGTCCGGGACGAGCTCACCGGCCAGGGCGCGCAGCACGGTGGACTTGCCGGCACCGTTCTCGCCGACGACGAGGACGCGTCGTCCGGCGGCGACGGTGGCGGTCACACCGGTCAGGACGGTGCGTCCGCCGATGGTGACGTGGACGTCCGAGGTACGGACGTGGGAATTATCGGTAGGGGTGTGTGTACGAACACGGGACATGGGGGGTCTCCAGAAATTTTCCGGAGCCGGGCAGCCGTGGGCTTTGTCGTGAAAGCGAGCAGGAATCCGCCGCCCGGCTCCACAGTGGGTGTGCTGTGTATGCCGGGAGGACGGCGGGAAACGTCAGCGGCACGGCGGCTGGTAGCTCAGTGGCTGGTAGCTCAGCGACGCGGTGACGTGTCGAGGGGACTCTCCGCCGTCAGCGGCGGGTCCGGAGCCTCATGGATGCAATGCCCGAATTGGTGCCTTTGTACATGCTCCTCACGGTATCAGGAAAAACTCGGGTGGCACAGGGGCAGTCGATATACTCCAGGGGACTCTGCTCCTGCCCCCAGCCTGACCTCGCTCTCTCCCGTCCACCCCGACCACCCCGACCAAGGAAGGCAGCCCCGTCTTGGGACGCCACCACGCACCCTCCCCCGGCCGACAGAAGCCCGACACCGGCGACGCCAAAGCACAGCTGGACACCGCGGCAGCCCACGGACACAGTCACGGCCACGGCCACGGCTCCGTCGACCACCGCCCGCTGCGCGAACGCATCCACCCGCGCAACCTCGATCCACGCCAGGTGACCTGGACCCTGCCCCGGGCGATCCTGTTCATCGCCCTGGTCGTCGGCTTCCTCGCCACCACCGTCGCCGTCGTCGTGCAGTGGCCGCGCGGCGAGGTCGTCACCGACGACAGCTTCCACCAGACCTCGAACCTGTCGCAGGAGGTCTCCCACGGCACCGTCCTGATGGAGACCACCGGATCGTGCAACTCCCCGCACATCGGACGCTCCTTCGACACCTCCCCTCCCGCCGAGCATCCCAGCACCCAGCCCGCCCCCGGCTCCGACAACGGCTCCACATCCTGCCCGCAGGTCATCGTGGAGATCACCTCGGGTCCGGAGGAGGGGAAACGCACCCTGCTCGCTGTCACCGACGCCCCGGGCTCACCCGAGCTGCCCGTCGACAAGGACATCCTGCTGACCACCGGTTCCGCCGGGGACGGCGGCTACACCTACGCCTTCCAGGACTACGAGCGCTCCACCCAGGTGTGGCTGTGGCTGGCGATCACCCTGATCGCCATCGTGGCCGTCGGCGCGTGGCGTGGTGTGCGTGCCATCGTCGGCCTGGTGATCACCCTCGGGGTGTTCGGCGTATTCCTGCTGCCCGCCCTGGCCCGCGGCGGCGATCCGGTCCTGCTGGCCGCCACGGCCTGTTCGGCAGTGCTGTACCTGGTGCTGTTCCTGGTGCACGGGATGAACTGGAAGACCGCCTCAGCGCTGGGCGGCACCCTGGCCGCACTCTCGGTCGGCACCGCGCTGGCATGGCTGGCGATCGACACCAATGAGCTCCGTGGCCTGGCCGACGAGAACAACATGCAGATCATGCTGTATCTGCCGGGACTGTCGATCAGCGGACTACTGTTGGCCGGGTTCATCATCGGTACCCTCGGCGTGCTCAACGATGTGACGGTGGCGCAGGCGTCCACCATCTCCGAGCTGCGCGAGGCGGTACCCGGGGCGTCCAACCTGAAACTGTTCACCACGGCGATGCGGGTGGGACGCGACCACCTGGCATCCACGGTCTACACGCTGGTGCTGTCCTACGCCGGTGCCGCCCTACCACTGCTGGTGCTGCTGAGTGTGTCCGGGCGCGAGTTCGGCATGATCTTCACCTCGGACATCATGGCCACCGAGCTCCTGCGTTCGGCGACCGGTTCACTGGCCCTGGTCGCCGCGGTGCCGCTGACTACCGCGATCGCCGCGGTGACGACCTCGGCGGTGTGGCGGAGCAAGCAGACGGTGTAGCGGGAGCGAGAGGAGCAGCGCTGGCGGCGGCACTGACGGCGCTGACGGTGCTGGCGTGCAGGACACGGGAAAGCCGCCGTCACCGAAGCAGTCAGCTGCGTTCAGTACGGCGGCCTGTGACCAACCTGACCAGCGTTCCGTCCCGCGAACCTGGACTCACCGGTTGTTGGCGGGTACCGCTGGCGTCCCGTTTCTCTACCGCGGGGCGGGACACTCATCACGGTTGTCCCTTCACCTGATCCCCCAAATCCTTATGGGACGAGCACTGATCGGCTGACACCCGCCGCCACCGACATGCCCCCTTGCTGTTGAAAATCTTTTTCATTAGCTTGGGGGCATGACACTTTACGACACCATCATCATCGGCGGCGGTGTCGCCGGGCTCGAGGCCGCACAGATGCTCGGACGGGCCCGCCGCACTGTCCTGGTCATCGACGCGGAGACACCCCGCAACCGCACCGCACCCCATATGCACGGCGTTCTCGGACATGACGGGACTCCTCCCCTGGACCTCCTCTCACGCGGCCGCGAGGAGGTGGAGCACTACGGGGTCACCGTCACCACCGGCACCGTGGACACCGTGGACACCGTGGACACCGTGGACACCGTGGACAGCATCGACCAGGCCGCAGAGACCGCCACTCTCAAGGTCACCTGTACTGACGGCACCGAGCTGCTCACCCGGTCCGTCCTGGTCACCAGCGGTATCGAGGATGAACTCCCGGAGATCCCGGGACTGGCGGAGCACTGGGGGACCTCCGTGTTCCAGTGCCCCTACTGCCACGGATGGGAGGTCCGGGACTCCCGCATCGGTGTGCTGGCGACCTCCCCGATGTCCTTCCACCATGCAATGCTCGTACGCCAGTGGACCGACTCGCTCACCGTCTTCACCACCGATGCCTCACAGATCGACGAGCTCGACGATGACACCCGGGCACGATTCACCGCCCGCGGCGTCACCCTGGTCTCTTCCCCTGTCACCGAGGCGCTCACCGAATCCGGTGCCACAGAGTCAGCCTTCCGTGGCCTGCGCACGCAAGACGGCGAGACCCATGAGTTGGACGCCCTGGCCCTGTCACCGACCCCGCACCCACGCGACAGGTTCCTCGCCGGGCTGAACCTCGATCGGTACGAGGCCCCGGGAGTCGGATCCTTCCTGCAGACCGACGACGCCGGGCGTACCAGCCATCCCCACATCTGGGCCGCGGGTAACGTCATCGATCCCCGTCTCAATGTTCCCGCCGCCGTCGGACAGGCGTCCATGACCGCCGGTTTCGTCAACTTCGCCCTCGTCCAGGAGGACGCCGAGCAGGCGCTGCGCGACTAGTGGTCGCCGTGGTCGCCGTGGTCAGCGTCATCCCCGCCGTTGTCGTCCGCATAGTCCTCGTGCGCGGACTGCTGCACCCGCACCGGGATGTCCTCGAGTTGGTAGGTCGAGCCGTCCTCCGCGGTGAGGGTGAGGGTCAGCACGTCACCGGCCTCGATGTCGTCGGAGTTCTCCATGATCATGATGTGGTGCCCGCCCGGCTCCATCATCACGCTGTCGTTCGCCGGCACGACCAGGCCGTCATCGGTCTGACGCATCATCCCGTCGACCACCTCGTGGTACTCGTAGACCCCCTCCAGGTCACCCTCGACCCGGGTGAGGTGGATGTCCTCGTCGGTGGTGTTGGTCAGCTCACCGAAGACCGCGGTCATCATCGTGTCGGCGTCCTTCGCACCCACGTACCCCTCGGAGAAGGTCAGGTCCGCGTCCGAGGCGTCTGAGGCTCCGGCGTCAGCCCCGGCAGTCGCGGTGTTGTCGGCGTTGCCTGCGCTGTCGGCGTCCGTGTCATCGTCGCTGCAGGCCGCCATACCCAGGCAGAGCGACGCTGCGGCAAGGGCCGCCGGCAGCCGGCGAGACAGGCGTGCGGATCGAGTAGAACGCGCAGAACGTGCAGTCTGGGACAGGAACAAGGTCTTCTCCTGGAATCGTCTCGTGGAGCGGTTGTCTCGGGCGAGGGCGCGCGGCATTCACCACCACTCACCACTGCTTTACTAGTCGGACACCGGGGTGCCACGGTTCCCCGCACCCACGGAATCACCCCCGTCAGAGGCTGCCGGGAACCCGACCACCACAGCCGCCGACCAGTACTGCATGACAACAACGACCGAGCGCCCCTCACCGCCGTCCAGGGCCAGAACTGCCAGTGACCAATCCCTCCCCCGCCTACTGAAGCGCCTGCACTTCTTCGCCGGGGTGCTGTGCGCGCCGCTGATCCTCATCGCCGCGGTCACCGGCTTCCTCTACGCCGTCTCCCCCACCGTGGAGCGGATCCTCCACCATGACCTGCTCACCGCCACCGTGCAGGACGCACCGACCGCCCCGGTCAGCGACCAGGTCACCGCCGCGCGCGCCGAGTTCCCTGACCTACCGCTGGCCGGGGTGCGCCTCGGGGAGGACGACGAGACCACCCGCGTCCTGCTCGACGATGCCGATCTACCGGAGTCCACCACCCGGGCGGTGTTCGTCGACCCGTATTCCGGGGAGGTCGTCGGCGACTCCACCCAGTACGGCAGCTCCGGGGCCCTCCCGCTGCGCCACTGGTTGTCCCAGGGCCACCGGATGCTGTGGCTCGGCGAACCGGGGCGGATCTACTCCGAACTGGCCGCCAGTTGGTTGGGGGTGCTGGCTGTCGGCGGACTGGTGATGTGGTGGCAGCGCCACCGGAAACACCCGGAGCGCATGCTGCGCACCGGTGGCCGGGGACGCACCCGCACGATGCGGCGGCACGGGGCGACGGGAACGGTCGTGGCCGTGGGCCTGGTCTTCCTCACCGTCACCGGGTTGACCTGGTCTTCGGTGGCGGGGGCGAACATCGGTCAGATGCGCTCGGCGTTGAGTTGGCAGGAGCCTGCGGTGTCGACCTCGATCCCCGGGGTTGCCGGGGCGTCCGGCACCAGTGGGGACGCCGGGGCGGCGGAAGAACATGCCGGACACGAGGGGCACGAGGGGCACGAGGGGCACAGTGGCCACGGCGGGGCCGGAGCGTCCAGCGGGTCCGGCGGTTTCGTCCGGGGCCTGAACCCCGGCTCGGTCGACCGGGTCGCCGCCACCGCCGTCGAGGAACTGCGCGCCCCGGTCACGCTCACCCCGCCCGCGTCCGACGGTGAGGCCTGGACGGTGAAGGAGAACCGTGCGGCATACCGGTTGACCAACGACGCCATCTCGGTGGACTGGGCGACCGGGCAGGTCACCGACCGGGTCGACTTCCGGGACTGGCCGGTGGCCGCACAGCTGTCGGCCTGGCTGATCCAGTTGCACATGGGCACCCTGTTCGGGCTGCCGAACCAGCTGGTGCTCGCCGCGCTGGCGGCAGCGATCGTGGTGATGGTGGTGTGGGGTTACACGATGTGGTTCCGACGTCGCGGCCGGAACCAGGTGCTCGCATCCGTGCCACCACGGGCGTCGGCCCCCGGCAGTTCCTGGAACGCCGGGACCGTGACCCTGGCCGTCGCCCTGGTGGCCTACGCCGCGGTGGCACCGCTGTTCGGCGTCACCTGCCTAGCGTTCGTGGTGCTCAGCGCGCTGTGGTCACGGTTCAGCCGGTCACGCCGGTGAGCTCATTGGGCGCATCGTCCAGCTCGACACTGCCCACGACCCCGCCGGTGGACAGGTCCACGGCGTGGATCTCGTTGGTCTCTGGCTCGGTGACATAGGCCCGGTCACTTTGGACGAACAGTGTGGGGCTGGGCTCCTGCCACTCCACCGGCTCCTCCCACGGGTCGATGACCTCCCAGGAGTCGGTGACATCCCCGGACTCCGGGTCAATCACGTGCAGCTTGCCGTCGGTTCCCAGCACCAGGGCCTCACCGTCCGGGCCGCGTCCCAACGACCGGAAGGAGTAGGACGCGTCCAGGTCCACCAGCTGGAGCTCACCGGTGGCCGTGTTGGTCAGGCTGACCCGTTCCGGTCGCTCGATCTCATCGTCGTCGAGGTCCTCCTCGACCTTGTAGTCGCCGAGCACCACCGGGGAGACCTCCGAGCCGGCCTGGTTGCCGATTCGCCCGTAGGAGTCCGGGGCGTCGACCTTGGTGAACTCACCGTCGTCGAAGATCAGGATGCCGTCCTCGCAGCCGAAGGCCAGGACATCATCGGCGGCCGCGGCCTCACCGTGGACACCGGGGCAGTCGCTGGAGGAGGCGATCTCCTCCCCGTCCGCGTCGACGGCGGTGACGGTGTCGCGGTACTCCTCGGTGCCCTCGGTGTGCACGAACGTCCCGTCGGAGAGTTCCACGGCCACACCGTGGTGCGGTTCAGTCTCGTCCACGGTGGCCTCCGGGGCGGGGTCGTCCCCGGAGAGCGCCAGGAGATCATCGGTGGAGAAGCGCTGCATCGTGCCGTCGCCGTCACCGAACAGGACGAGGTTGCCGTCGTGGCTCACCACGTGACCGGGGGTGTCCGCACTGAAGACGGTGTCGGTGCGATTCGCCGTGGCTCCGTGAATCTCCGGGCAGGTGGTGTCGCCCTGCAGACCGTCGTCGCCGGAGAGCTCCTCGCCGACCTCGCGCCGATCGACACCATGGACGACGAACGCACCGTGGCTGATCTGCTTGTCGACCAGGTGGAGTTCGCCGACCGGATCTACGTCACCAAGACCGATCTGGTCACAGCCGACCGGCTCGCCACAACCATCAGCCTGGTCAAACGGTTGAATCCGCGGGCATCGGTCGACATCATGGTCAATGGACGGGCGCATGGCAGAAGCGTGATCGAGGACATTCTGGGCGCGCGCCTGTTCAGCAAGGCGACCGCCCGATCCTCCGAGGGGTACACCGAGGAACTGGCCAATCCTCACACGCCGGAGACCGAGGAGTACGGGATCAGCTCGGTGCTCTTCCGCGGGGCACGGCCACTGCACCGTGGCCGTCTCCTCGAGGCACTCCGGTCCACACGGGGCCTCGTCCGGTCCAAGGGGCACTGCTGGATCGCCGACAGACTGGAGTATGCCCAGGTGTGGCACCAGGCCGGACCGGATCTGTCCATCCGACCCGCCTCGACCTGGCAGGCCACCGGACTGGAACCTGGAAACGAGATCGTCCTCATCGGGGTGAAGATGGACGGACCGACACTACTGGCGAAGCTCGACGACGCCATGATCACAGACGCCGAGGCCCATCGTCTGGTGCAGTAGGTACCCCTCAGAACACCGCGTCGGCGATACGACGACGTGCGCGCGCAACCGCCGGAGCGTTCTGCTCCAGCAGGTTGATGAACTCCAGTATGCGCTGGCGCACCAGCTCGAGTTGCGATGCCCGGTCCAGGTCGCGATCTGACGCAACCAGGTGCCCCAGGTACCCGGACAACAGGTCGACCGCCTCCCCGGGCCTGTCGAACAGCACCAGCACATCGGCCCCGCGAAGCAAGGTGTCAAGATCGACATCAGGCGCCGAACGCACGTCGGCAAGTGCAGCCGTCACAGCAGCACGGTCGAGATGACCGACCCGTTCCAACACACCGACGGCGGCACGGGCGCGACGAAGCGTCGCCAGTGTCATCGGGTCCGGTTTTTCGGCGAGCATCTCGTCGTACAGCGCCAGGGCGGCAGCGGGTTCTCCCTCACCCACCAGAACAGCAGCGCCCCGAATCCGAGGATCGTCAGGCGGCACCGCAACCATGCACGCGTCACGGGCTTCGCTCATGCCACCGTGACCGTCCGCCCCGGTCCGCCTCACCTTCACCACCCTGGTGTGGCTACCGCACCGGCCCCTCCGGGATCATCGCCAGGATCGCGTCGGTCAGTGCTGTACGCTGCGCCGGAGTCAGCGCCCCCTCATGCACCTTGTCGTGCAGCCACATGCCGTCAGCGGCAATCTGCACCAGGTAGGCCGCACGGGCGACCGCTGCGTCCTCACCGTCCTCACCGTCCTCACCGTCCCCGACGATGCCCTCCGCAGAGGGCATCCACCGGCGGTCGACGTCCTGCCACGGCACGTTGAACTCCTGGTGGGTCATCGCGTCGAGTTGCATCACCAGCTCCGCCCGCGTCGCCGAGCGGCTCATCGTGATCACGATCGCCCGCAGCCGGGTCGCGGCGTCCACCTCGTCCGCCCGACCGCCGGCAGCGTCGACAAGCTCCCGCTCCCACTCCTCGGCCATGTACCCGTGCACCCCCATCATCAGGTCCTGACGCGAGGGAAAGTGGTAGATCAACCCCGACTTCGACATGCCGGACGCTTCCGCCAGCGACTCATAGGTCACCGCCTCAAGCCCGCCACTGTCGACCAGATCGACGGCGGCGCGCAGTATGACGTCCTTCTTACTCGTGCGCAGAGTACTCAGCCTCCTTCGGGTTCCCCCGGAAACAACGGGCCGTGATCACGGCCGCGAGCACGGCCACTATACCGGCAATGAGGATCACCAGCAGGTAGGCGGTGTCATAGGCCTCCACAGCAGCAGCACCGTACTGCGCATGATCCACCCCGTGGTCGACATCATGGGCCACCGCGTCCGGCGCGTTCATCGCGTAGAACATGGGCATCAGACTGCCGAGGACCGCCACAGACACCAATGTGCCGAACTCATAGGAGATCGCCTCCACCGAGGACGCCATCCCGGCCTTGCTGACCGGCGCCGAGCCGATGATCGCCGAGGACGACACCGACATCACCATGCCGGCACCGATGCCGACCAGGGCCAAACCGCAGACCAGCGTCCACAACGGCTGGGACGGGACCGCCCACAGGGCGATGACGATACCGAGCGCCAGCATGCTGAAACCGCCGCTGATCAGGGTGCGGAAACCGAGACGGTGCAGGTTCGCCCCACCGAGGATGGACGCCGGGATCGCCGGGACCGCCGCCGAAGCAACCAGGAGACCTGCTTCCAGGGGGCTGAAACCGCCGGCGGTCTGGTAACGCTGAGTGGTCATCAGCTCGACACCCGAGAGTACGAACATGGCGAAGGCGGCGGCCAGTGTGCCACCCAGGAACATGCGGTTACGGAAGATGCCGAACTCCAGCAGCGGCTGCAGCCCACGGCGTCGCAGCAGCCCCTGACGGTGGGCGAACAGTGCACCACCGACGACCATCGCGACGACGGCCACCAGGATGATCGTCGTATTCCGTTCGGAGTTGGCGGTCTCCTTGATGGCCATGACCGCGCCGACCATCATCACCATCGCCCACAGCGAGGAGATGACGTCCCAGTGCCGCGACCTGTCCGCCTGGTTCGCCGGAGCGTAACGGACGGTGGCGATGACGATGACGAGGGCGACCGGCACGTTGATCAGGAAGACCGTGCCCCAGTAGAAGTGCTCGAGCAGGAAGCCACCGAGCACCGGGCCGGAGGCTGCACCGACGACCGCGACCGAACCCCACAGGCCGATGGCGGTGTTGCGCTCACGCACATCGGTGAAGGTCTGGCGGATCAACGCGAGGGTGGCCGGCAACATGGTGGCCGCGCCGACGCCGAGTGCGGCACGGGCACCGATGAGCACCCAGGCGTTTGGTGAGAATGCGGCAAGCAGCGAACCGAGACCGAAGATCGTGACCCCGGAGAGGAACATCACCCGGTGGCCGATCTTGTCCCCGAGCGTGCCGGTCCCCAGCAGCAGACCGACCAGCACCAGCGGGTAGGCGTTGATGATCCACAGTCCCTGCAGTCCGGTGGTGTGCAACTCATCGCGCAGGACAGGCAGCGCCGTGTAGAGGATGGAGTTGTCCGCCCCCACGAGGAACAGTCCGAGGCTGATGATGCCGAGGAAGCTCCAACGCTGGGCAGCGGTCGTCGGACCGCCTGCGGATGTTGTACCGACGGTGCCGGTCTCATCGCGGCGGTCGGGACGGCCGGACGGGGTCACGGTTGTGTGGCTCATTGTTTCCCCCTGGGACTTCTTCTGGGATTACTACTGGGATCTCTGCCGGGTTTATTCACGGCGCGGTCCAGACCTGTTCGATCTGCCGCACCTGACCCGCGTAACTGTAACGGACGTTCGGTACAGTTATCAACTTCGTGTGGCCTTTCTCACCTGGTCAGCCGAGTTCACGTTCCGGCCACCGCCTCGTCGCCCTGGGGTCACTTCTCCGTCGACGGGACGTCATTCCACCGCAGTACGGTCAGTCACCGACTGATCGCCGCAGCTGACTCCTGCGGCTCCCCGACCGACGAACCGGAGAAGACACCCGTGGCACTACTCGGCCAGAACCTGCTCGCCAAGCTCAACTTCACCTCGAGCCGTTCCCACCGCACCTGCGTGTACAAATGCGGTGACGCCTGCGCGAAGCCGGTCCCGAACACCTCCGACAACCCCTACTTCCGTGACATCGTGCGCAAGGAGTTCGACCGTCGGGCCCTGCTGCGCGGGGCCGGCAGCGCAGCTGTCGTCGTCGGTGGCGGTAGCCTGCTTGCCGCCTGCGGGTCGGACAGTGGGACGACCGCGGCGTCCTCCACCACCGCATCCTCGGGAGGTGGCGGCGCAGCAGCCGAGGCACCGTCCGGCCTGCGCTTCGAGATGGTCGCACCCAACACCGAGGATGCCGTCACCGTGCCGAAGGGCTACAGCAGCGACATCGTGATCCGCTGGGGAGACACCGTGGAAGCCGGCGCCGGGGAATGGTCGGTCGACAACCAGACCCCCGAGGACGCCGAGAAGCAGTTCGGCTACAACTGCGACTTCGGTGAGCTACTGCCCATCGACGGTGAGGACAACCGCTTCCTCCTGGTCTCCAGCCACGAATACACCACCCCACAGCAGATGTTCCCCGGCTACGACGCGGACAACCCCACCGAGGAACAGGTCCGCATCGAGATCGCCAACCACGGCCTCTCCATCGTCGAGGTCGAAGGCAATGACGCCGACGGTCGCCTCGCCCCGGTCGTCGGCAAGTACAACCGCCGTATCCACGGCGAGACGGAGTTCCTGGTCACCGGGCCGGTGGCCGGGGACGACCTGTTGAAGACCTCCGCGGATCCCACCGGCACCAGGGTCCACGGCACGTTCAACAACTGTGCCGGCAGCGTGACACCGTGGGGCACCATCCTCTCCGGCGAGGAGAACGTGGACCAGTACTTCGCCGGCGGCGGGAAGGCCAGGGGCGACGAGGCGAAAGACCGGTTCTCCCGCTACGGCATGGAGGACGAGGACACCGCACGCAAGTGGGAGCAGTTCGACGACCGCTTCGACATCACCAAGGAGCCCCATGAGGCACACCGTTTCAACTGGGTCGTCGAGATCGACCCGTGGGACCCGGACTCCACCCCGGTGAAGCACACCGCCCTGGGCCGCTTCAAGCACGAGGCCGCCGCGGTACACATCACCGACGACAACACCATCGTCTCCTACTCCGGTGACGACTCCCGGTTCGAGTACATCTACAAGTTCGTCTCCTCCAGGAAGTACACCGAAGGTTCCGGCCCCACTGACGCGACGGCCCGCGCCGAGAACATGAAGGCTCTGGACGAGGGAACCCTCTACGTCGCGGTCTACGAGGGCAACTCCGATGATTTCACGGAGAACACCCTGCCGGAGGACGGTGCCTTCGACGGCACCGGGAGGTGGGTCAAGCTGGCCACCGCCCACGCGGACGGCTCGGCGGAGTCCCACGTCGACGGCATGAGCGGCGAGGAGGTCTTCATCTTCACCCGACTCGCCGGCGACAAGGTCGGGGCGACGAAGATGGACCGTCCCGAGGACGTCGAGCCCCACCCGGAGACCGGCAAGGTCTACGCCGCGCTCACCAACAACAAGTACCGCGGTGCCGCCCGCCCGGGCGAGGACGATGAGGAGACCACCGAATACGCGCCGGTCAAGGAGAACAAGAACGGCTACGTCCTGGAGATGGACGACAACCACGCCGGGGAGGACTTCACGTGGAATCTGCTGCTGGTGTGCGGCGATCCCGAGGCCGCTGAAACCTACTTCGGCGGCTTCGACAAGTCGAGCGTCTCCCCGATCTCCTGCCCGGACAACCTGGCCTTCGACACGTTCGGCAACCTGTGGGTCTCCACGGACGGCAATGCGCTGGAGTCCAATGACGGCCTGTTCGCCGTCTCCCTGGAGGGTGAGACCCGGGGGCTGACCAAACAGTTCCTCACGGTCCCGGCCGGTGCGGAGACCTGCGGTCCGGTCATCACCGAGAACCGGGTCCTGGTCAATGTGCAGCACCCGGGCGAGGACGAGGAGGCCACCACCGAATCCACGTCCTCGCACTGGCCGGACGGTGGGGACTCCCTGGCGCGCCCGTCCACCGTTGTCGCCTGGCGCGACAACTTCGCCGGTGGAGCCATCGGAGAATAGATCATCGACCTCCATGATTGACACATCAACTAAATTGGGAATAGAGTGGCCTCCCATGACTTCCGAGACCATCAACTCCCGCCCCCGCATCGCCGTCTTCGCCGGCACCGTCCGCGAAGGCCGCAACTCCATCAAGGTCGCCGAGTGGGCCGTCCAGACCCTGAAGGCCGCCGGCATCGACGCCGACGTTGAGGTCCTGGACCTCGCCGAGCAGAATCTCGGCAAGTTCACCTCCGCCACCCCGCCGCGCATGCACGAGGGGGCCTACGAGGAGCCCGAGCTCGCCGCCTGGTCCGAGAAGGTCGGCAGCTTCGACGGCTTCCTCTTCGCCACCGGTGAGTACAACGGTTCGGTCCCCGGCGTGATGAAGAACGCCGTGGACTCCCTCTTCGCCGAGTGGACCGAGAAGCCGGTCGGCTTCATCGGCTGGGGTGCCACCGGTGCGTCCTCCGCCATCTCCCACTGGCACACCGTGGTCACCTTCCTCGGCATGAAGCTCGTCGGTGAGGACGTCCTGCTGCCCTTCGCAGAGGCCTTCCCCGACTTCGTCTTCACCCCCTCCGAGCAGCACACCGAGGCCCTCGTCGCTCTGGGCACCGCGGTCGCCGAGGCTGCCGAGTTCGTCTCCGTCGAGGTCTAAGCCTCCGTCGGCGGAGTCGGCAGAGTCGGCAGAACCAGCGCCGTCCCCTCCCCGAACGTCACCGTGTGTCGGTTCGGGTGGAGGGTCTCCGCGGTCAGCGGATTCTCCCCGGTACCGGGATTGCGTGAGTAGAAGGGGAACCAGCCGCCGGCGACGGTGAGCCTGATCCGGTGACCGGCCGCGAAAACATGGGCGGTGTCCAGCAACTCCAGCTCGACCGCCTCATGCTCACCGACCACCCGCCGGAAGGTCTCGGTGACATTGCTGGACCGGTCGTCTACCGTGCCCGCCGCATCGTCTTCGCCCTGGGTCTGAAGGGCGGCGGCGGGATCTTCCTTCCCCCCCCTGGTGCAGCAGTTACCTGCCGAACTGCGGGCCCACACCGAGGACGACATCGACTTCTCCGTACTCCAGGGGCGTCGGGTGATCGTGCTCGGTGGCGGTGCCTCCGGTTTCGACAACGCCTCCGCAGCACTTGAAGCTGGCGCGGCGAGCGTGGAAATGCACGTGCTACGGCCCGACATCCCGCGCCAGAACTCACTGCGCTGGATGGAGTTTCCCGGCATTCAGGAGCACTACTACGACCTCACCGACGAGCACGATGTGGAGCATGTCAGCGACTACGTGATCTCGGCGACCGGCTATGCCGTGGACCCGGGGCTGCGTCCCGAACTCGACGAGTTCCTCGGCGACATCGCCCTGTGGTCCGAGGAGTTCGGCCCCGCCGCCGAGCACCCGATGGGACAGTGCCCGTACCTCGGTGACGGCTTCCAGTTCCAGGCGAAGGGCACGGCCTCCGCGGAGGCGGCGTCCTACATCCCGAAGCTCTTCCACCTGTCCACCGGCGCGCGCGTCCCACGGTGTGGCCGGCAAGCAGCTGTCCGGCATCTACGCCGCACTGACCCGGGTGGCCAACCGCATCGCCACCGACATCACCAGGGAGAACTGGCCGGACTTCTTCGACTCCTTCACCGCCTTCCAGCATAGGAGGTCGGCAACGTCGGACGTCACGTCCACGGCGAAGCGTGGTACCCGCAGGCACCGCGATACTGAGTATCAGCCCAGAACGAGGTCGCGGTACATCATGGTCTGCCGCAGCGCCGACCACACCATCGGCGAGGAGGACAACTCCTCCCATCCGCCGCTCCAGGTCAGCCGGGACGCCAACCGCCACACCGACAGCTCCGGGTTCCAGTCGAGCACCTTCTGCACCTCACGGGCACGCTCCATGACGTGCTCGCGGGTCTCCGCACGCCTGGCGGCAAGGCCGGTGAAGGCGTAGCCGTGGCCCGGGACCACGGTGTAGTCGTCGAACTCCGCCAGCCTCTCGACCGCCGCCAGGTAGTCCTTCACCGGGTTGCCGCCCAGGTTGCCGACCCCCAGGCCGATGCCCGGGAAGATCTCCGGCAGGATGTGGTCGGCGGCGAAGAGGATGCGCCGGTTGTCGTCGGCGAAGGCGAGGTGACCCGGGGTGTGCCCGGGCGTCAGCACGGCCCGCAGCGCGATGTCCGTGTCCGGCTTGACCGTGTCGCCGTCCACCACGAGGGCGTCCGGACGCTGCCGTGGGATGAATGCCGGCAGTTCCGCTTTCGGTGTCCGGAAGGGGTGCGCCGACAGGACACCGTCCGGTGCCCCGATCTCGCGGGCCCGCGCCTCATCCACGGCGTACTCGTCGACACTGGTGCCGGTACGGGCGGCGTCCAGCGTGCGCTGCTCCACCGCCCCGAGGTGGTAGGTCGCACTGGTGGCTTTCAGCAGGACCGCCGCACCACCGATGTGGTCCGGGTGGGCGTGGGTGACGATGACGTCGGTGACCTGCTCGAGTCGCCGACCACGCTCGCGCAGGAAATCATCGAGGGGACGCAGGACGTTCCCCTCGGCGTCCTGCGCCTTACTTCCCGCCCACCCCGGGTCGATGATGGTGACCCCGTCCTGCCCCAGGTGGACGACCGACATCACGCTGGACATCACCCCGGCGCCCGGCATCGGGACCGCACGCATCCACAGTTCACCGCCGGTGCTGCTGATTCGCGCCGGCGCGGACAGCTTACCCCTGACCGCAGCGGTGTACTGGCTGCGGAAGACCGGGGTGATGCCTGAGGAGTTCGGGGCTACGACCATGTGTTGTCAGGGTACCCGGGTGTCCCCGTTAGTAGCGCTCCGGCTCCTCGCCGAGGTCGAAACGTCGCCCGGAGACCTCGGTCGGGGTGATCTCCACGAAGTTGTACTTCAGCGTCGGCAGCCAGGGCTTCAGCGGCAGGCTCTCCGCGTCGTGGATCTCGTCTGAGCCGGTGAGGAGACGGGCGGTGCCCTTAACGATGACGGACCAGGCATGGGCCGGGTTGCCCTCGGCATCGGCGTCGACGTGGTCGGCCTCGAAGAGGACCTTCGCGTCGATCTCGGCGAGGGTGAACAGCTTCGTGCCCTCCGCGGTGCGGAAGTAGATCTTGCCGTCACTGACCACGAAGTTCAGCGGGAAGAGGTCCATGTCGTCGCTACGGCGGACGACCAGTCGACCCAGGCTGGTGGTGCCCATCAGGTCCAGGGCGTCCTTGTCGTTCACGAGGGTGATGTCTGCGTCGGTGGTGTTTTCGCTCATGACTCCATTGTTCTCCGGTTCCGGCTCCGGCGCATTGATCAGTGCTGTCTTGTTGAACACATATGTTCCAACATATATATCCGCCTGGGTATTACTGGAAATTTCCACGACAAGAGCTTTTCTTCCGAAAAGTGACGCTCATTCCAGTTACTATTCAGCTGTGTCGCAGAGCAGACTTCGCCGAGTATGGCCCATCGCCATCACCGCCACGATGCTGGCTGTACTCAGTGTGTCCCTGCTGGTCGTCGCCACGACACGCAGCTCCGAGGACATCCAGTCTTGCGACCCGATCACCGGCACCTTCAGCCACCGGGACCGCGAGAGCATCTTCCACATCTACTCCTGCGGGGTCGATGCGGCCCGTCCGGTCGGCGTCCTGGTCCACCTGCACGGCGACGGCGCTGGCGAGTTCGTCGGCCCGGAGGACCCCGAGGGCACACTAAACTCCCTGGCCCGGGTCGCCCGCGACCGCAATATGCTGCTGGTCGCCCCACAGACCCCCGACCAGGGAAACGGGTGGACCTGGTGGCGGAACCTGGGCGAGAATGTCGCCTGGTTGTCCGCGTTCATGCAGGACGACGTCCTCTCCCGGCGCAATGTCGATGCGGAGAACGTCTGGTGGTCCGGGTACGCCGGAGGGGCGGACATGCTCAGTCGTGGCGTCCTCACCCACCTGTCTCCCCTGGTCACCTCCGGTGCGGTGATGATGGCCGGCGGCGCCGCCCCCGTCACACTCGAAGCACCCCGGCACCCGTACCCCCGGGACAAGAGCGACACCTTGCCGTTGAGCTGGGTCGTCGGCGCGCACGACGACAACGTGGCCGACGCCCGTGAGGGCTCGCAGTGGTACCAGGACCGCGGGTTCGGCAATGTGTCCCTGGCGGTCAGTGAGGACACCGCCCAGGCCAATCTGCCGCAGGCCGATGTGCTCGAGAGCGCGCTGGACGCAGCCCGGGAGGGCTAGTCAAAGAAGACGCGGCTGGCGCGGCTCAGCCATCCCCGGCGACGACGGTACGGGTCACCGCCCGCTCGTCGCCCAGGATCATCAGGGCGAACAGCAGCTCCCCGGTGTTGACCGCGTTGTCCGCCCGTCGCTTCAGCACCGCCGAGTTCGCGTCCGCGTGGGCGTCGAGCACCACGAGGTCGGCGTCCTTGCCGGGCTCCAACGAACCGACCGTGGCGTCCACCCCCAATGCCTCGGCACCACCCAGCGTCGCCAGGCGCAGCAGTGCCGGAACATCCATCGGCGTACCCAGCATCCGTGAGACCTTGTACGCCTCGTTGAGCGTGACCAGCGGCGACAGGCTGGTTCCGGCGCCGACGTCCGATCCCAGTCCGATACGGAGGCCACTGAGTTCCTGCGCCCGGGCGAGGCTGAACATTCCCGAGCCGAGAAAGAAGTTGGATGTCGGGCAGTGCGCGATGGAAGCCTCCGCGGCAGCCAGCCGAGTGAGCTCGCGCTCGCTCAGGTGGACCGCATGCCCGAAGACGCTGCGCCGACGGACCAGCCCGGCGCGGTCGTAGACGTCGGTGTAGTCCACAGCATCCGGAAACAGGTCGCCGACCCAGGCGATCTCGCCGGTGTTCTCCGCGAGATGCGTCTGGATCAGCACGTCCGGATATGCGGTCGCCATCTCACCGAGGGCGGCCAACTGGGCGTCCGACGACGTCGGGGCGAAACGCGGGGTGATCGCGTACTCCAACCGCCCCACCTGGTGCCAGCGTTCCAGCAGGTCGACGCTGTCAACGACGGCGGAATCCGGGGTGTCGAGCAGCGCCTCGGGCGCATTACGGTCCATGCAGACCTTGCCGGAGATGATCCGCAGGTTATTCTCGAGAGCCCGGCGGAACAATGCCTCCACGCTTTCCGGGTGGACCGTGGAGTAGACGCAGGCGGTGGTCACACCATTGGCGATGAGCTGGTCGGTGAAGAAATCCGCGGTGGCGTCGGCGTGGGCGGCGTCGGCGAACCGGGCCTCGGTGGGGAAAGTGTAGTTCTCGAGCCAGTCGAGCAGCTCGAGCCCTGGTGAGGCGATCATGTCGACCTGCGGGAAGTGGACGTGTGCGTCAACGAACCCCGGCACGATCAGCCGGTCACCCTCGTCGACGATGGCGGCGTCCGGATAGGACGCACGGACGTCGTCGGCGGCGCCGACCGCCTGGATGGTGCCCCCGGCGTAGGCGACGGCACCGTCCGGGATGTCGAGGTGGGTCGGGCCCGGGGTCTGTGACGAGGTCTGCGACGTCGGGGTGACGACGTGCCCGAGGACGATGGTCGTTCCGGTCGTGCCGGTGGACCCGGTCGTTCCGGTCGACCCGGTGTCGCGCGGGCCGGGCTGCTCGGTCATGGGTGGGTGGTACTCCTCGTGGGGTGGTCAGGGACGGGTCGGGGACGCTCCTGGATACGTGGGGCAGATGACTCCAGTCAACGGCCTGGAACTGCATTTGCGCGTACTTTTCGACCTTTTCGTGGCACGATAGTCCCGAAAATGCGGCGCAAAAGCAGAAAAACGGTGGCCGAGCTGAGGGGGCCGTCCCTGGCCTGCGACCGCGACAGCGATGGGGCAGGGGTAGCGACGGCCGGAGTGGTGCGGTTACACGCGGGGCCCGCTCACCGCCACTGACGCCGTGGCACCCTCAGGGGCGGTCACGTCCTCGACCTCGACGGTCTGCACGGCGTCGAGACCGGCGACAAGCTCAGCCTCAGCGGCGTCCCGGCCACTGTCGGCCCCGCTGTCGGCCTCGGTGGCCACAGGCTCAGCCAAGTGCCCGTTCCCTTCACGGTTCAGCAGCAGGTTCAACAGGATGACGGCCACCGCACCCACGGTGATGCCGCTGTCCAGGATCATCTCCACCTCGGTCGGCAGGTTCGCGTTGATCCCCTCGAACGCGGTCGGCAGCATCGCCAGCGCGATGGACACACCGACGATCAATGCACGGGTTTCGTTCCAGGTCACGGTGGACAGCGTCCTGATTCCGGACGCCACGACCATGCCGAACAAGGCGATACCGGCACCGCCCAACACCGGCTGCGGGATACCGGTGGCGATCTCACCGACCTTCGGCAGCAGGCCGAGGACGATGAGAATGAGGCCGGCGGCGGCGACCAGCGCCCCGCCGACGATGAGCGGCACGGCGATCGCCCCGGCGTACATCGCCAGGACATGCTGTAGGCCGAGGACGAAGGTGCGGAACAGCGGTGGTCGCTGGTCGACCGGGTGGGTGCCGTCTGCGGCGACGGCGCCGATGGTTCCGGAGGGCAGGGTTGCGTCTCCGGTTTCCGATGCTTCTGGGGTGGGTGTGTTGTCTGTGGTCATGGCCGGTCAGCTCCCTTGGTAGGTCGAGTATCCGTAGGGCGAGAGCAGGAGTGGGATGTGCAGGTGCCCATGGGCCCCGCCGCGCTCGTCGCTGATGGTGAAGGTGATGTCGACGTACGGGTACAGCGTCGCTGCGCCATCGAAGTAGTCGGCGGCGGCGGGCAGACCGGTGGTGGTGTTCAGGACGTGGGTGGACAGGCTCATGTCGTCACCTCGCTGACTCCGCTGGCTTCACGCACCGTGCCGTCGTCCTCGGTGACGAATCCGCGCAGACGCAGTTGATTGATGGCGTCGAGGTGGCGGAGGACGAACGGCCACTCCTCCTCGGGCTCGTGGGCCAGGCGCACGACGAGGTTGTCGAGGATCTGCCGGGAGTCCTTCCCTGCGGCCCGGACGAGGAAGTTCCAGCCGAACTTCTCCCGGTAGGTGGGTTGCAGATTACGGATGGAGGTCATCTCACCGTTCTCACCCTGGTCCTCGGCAGCAGTGGCCTGTTCCGCTGCCGCGCGGGAGCCGGACTCGACCGTTCCGCCGATCGGCGGGTGGGCGTTGACGGACTCGAGGACGGTCTCGTCGTCCTGCTCGTGAAGCAGAACGGATGCCGCACCACAGAGAGCGTCGATGGTGGCGATGGGTCGGGCGGCGGCCACGGCGGTGGCGAGGTCGCGGCTGGCGAAGAGTCCGGTCAGCTGGTCGGCAAGTTCGGACGCCTCCATGGCGTTGAACTGCGTCACCGTCACTCCGACCGGGGTTGAGGTCACTGAGGATGTCATGGGCCTCAGTGTGGTGGAGCGGTGTTTCTGGCTAGTAACCCCGTGGTTTCTCCGCAACGAAACCTCTGGGGCCCGCTTTTCAGCGACAAAACCCGAGGTGCTCCCTCGACGAGCCGCGTCCCCCCGACCGGCTCAGACAGTGATGTTGGCGAAGTTGGTGATGCCGATCAGGCGTCGACGGTCTCAGACTCTGCGCCATCCTTGTCACCGGTCAACACCGCATAGCTGATCCCGGCGATCGCCGCACCAAGCAGCGGGGCGACGATGAACAGCCACACCCGGCCGAGAGCGTCCCCACCGGCGAACCAGGCGACACCGAGCGAGCGGGCCGGATTGACCGAGGTATTGGACACCGGGATCGAGATCAGGTGAATCAGGGTCAGGGTGAGACCGATGGCCAGCGGCGCGAAGCCGGCCGGGGCCTTCTTCGAAGTCACCCCGAGGATGACCCATAGGAACACTGCGGTCAGCACGACCTCGGCGACCAGGACGGCGGCCATCGAGTAGCCGTCGGGCGAGAACTCACCGTAGCCGTTGGTGGCGAAGCCGGACTCTGAGGCACTGAAGCCGTCCTTCCCGTTGGCGATGACGAAGAGGACACCACCGGCCGCACTCGCGCCGATGATCTGGGTGACCCAGTAGGGCACCACAGCGGACCATCCGATGCGCTTGGCGACGGCGCAGCCCAGGGTGACCGCCGGGTTGAAGTGGGCGCCGGATATATGGGCCAGGGCGTAGGCACCGGTCACCACGGTGAGGCCGAAGGCGAGGGCGACGCCGAGGAAGCCGATGCCCATGTTGATGGTGCCGTCGGAGATCACGCTGGCGGCGAGGACGGCCGAACCACAGCCGCCGAAGGTCAGCCAGAAGGTGCCGAGGAACTCGGCCCAGAGGCGGTTACTCATCGAAGGGGTCTGCATGAGGAGTTCTCCTGTCATGTGTCATATGACGTTGTGCAGTGTGGCGCAGCGCCATGCGGATGGACGTAACCACATCAGTCACACCTGTAACATCCGCCTTTTGAGAAGTAGCATGTTTGCCGCCAAAAGGGAACTCTTCCGTTCAACCCCCCCTGACCATTGCGGAGTCACCTAACCCCCTGCTGGGCCGGTACCGGAATACTCCCGGAGCCCCACAGGTTGGGGATGGTGGATGTGAACCACAGCGAAAGGACAGCCCCTTCATGACCTCCCCCATGACCTCACTCTTCGACCCCCTCGACGCCGGCGACCTGCACCTGGACAACCGGGTGACCATGGCCGCACTGACCCGCCAGCGCGCCGGCGAGGACGGCATCCCCACCGACCTGCACGTCGAGTACTACAGCCAGCGTGCCTCGGCCGGTCTGGTGGTCACCGAGGGCTCCTTCCCCGCGTTCAGCAACCGGGCGTTCCCCGGCCAGGCCGGAATCGCCACCGACGAGCAGGCCGCCGGGTGGGCCCGCGTCGCCGAGGCCGTGCACGCCAAGGGCGGCACCCTGGTCATGCAGATCATGCACGGTGGACGCACCTCCCACCCCGACCTGCTGCGCGGGGCCGAACCTGAGGCCCCGAGTGCGATCGCCGTCGGCGGGCCGGTCCGCGGCTTCTCCGGCAAGGCCGAGGGTGGTGTGCCCCGGGAGCTCGGCACCGAGGAGATCCCGCGGATCATCGAGGAGTTCACCTCCGCCGCCCGCCGCGCCATCGACGCCGGTGTCGACGGTGTGGAGATCCACAGCGCCAACGGCTACCTGCTCCACGAGTTCCTCGGGGCGTCCTCCAACCACCGCACCGACGCCTACGGCGGCTCTCCGGAGAACCGGGCGCGGCTGACCACCGAGGTCGTGGCTGCGGTCGCCGCCGAGATCGGTGCTGGACGCACCGCCGTGCGTATCTCCCCCGAGCACGGCATCCAGGGTGTGCTGGAGGACGACCGTCAGGACGTCCTGGCCACCTACGATGCGCTGATCGACGGCCTCAATGAGGTCGGCCCGGCCTACCTGTCGGTGCTGCACAAGGACATCGACGGTGACCTGGTCGCGCACCTGCGCGGGCGCTTCGACGGCGCGTTCCTGCTCAACAGTGGTTTCTCGAAGATCACCGGGCAGGACGAAGCGTCCCACATCGTCGAGGACGACCTGGCGGACGCCGCGGTTGTCGGACGCAACCTCATCGCCAACCCTGACCTGGTGCGGCGCTGGAGGGACGGTCTGGAACTCAACGTCCCGGACCAGACCACCTTCTACGCCCCCGGGGCGAAGGGCTACACCGACTACGCCTTCGCGGAGTAGGGGCCACCGGCCCACACAGGGCCAGGGCGGGCCTCAGAGGTTGTGGCGGATGGCTTCGGCCAGCACGTCCAGCCCCTCCTGCAGCAGATTCCCGCTGATCACCAGCGGCGGCAGCAGTCGGATGACATTGCCGTCGAGACCACAGCTGAGCACCAGCACCCCGGCCGCCGGCATGCCGGACGGCGCCTACCACCTGGGCGCATTGGCGGTGAATGTCGTCGACGGCATCGCCCGGGTGGCCGGGACCGACACCATCGCCGGCAGTACCGCGACGATGGACCAGCTGTTCAACTTCGCCGTGGCTAATGCGCCGGCGACTGTGCCAGCCACTGCGCCGGCGACTGCACAGGACACCGCGGAGGACACTGCGGGGAACGTCACGACAGATGCCGCCGGTGTCACTGCGGCGGATGCCGCGCTGCTCGCCGCGGTCCAGCAGACCTCCATCACCCCGTCTCGCGCACTGGGGTTGCCCGCTGCCGGGATCCGTCCTGGCGGCCGGGCTGACCTGGTCGTCCTGGCCGTCCCGGACGGCACATCCAATCCGGACGTTGGTACGTCCGACGAACTGCGGAACCGACTGCAGGTCAGCGCCGCGCTCCGCTCAGGCGAGTGGGTGTAGGGAGGCCCAGCCCCACCTCCCTACACCCGGTTCACCTCGCGGTGGCGCCAGCCGACCAGACCCGCGGCGATCCCCAGCACCCCGATGCCGGTCAGCCACAGTACCGGCGCGACCTCCACCGGCACCGCCGGGTACTGCGCCAGGTGGCCGAAGATGTTCAGCGACCTCAGCCAGTCCGGCAGCCCCAGCATCTCGCCGAAAGCGGTCTCCAACACAGCGAACCCCAGCAGTGTCCATCCGACCGGCCCCGCCCATCGCGGCAACCAGCCGAACAGGGCGACCACGATCCCCATGGTCGCCAGCACCGCCGGGGCATACAACAGCACCGCCAGCGCCACATCGGCGAAGGTCGACCAGCCGTCGTCCCCCAGTACCGCGACCGCACCCGCACCGGCACCGAGTCCGGTGAGCAGCAGAGTCAGCGCCACTGCACCGAGGATGACCACCAGGTGCGCGCCCAGCCACCGCACCCGGCCGACCGGGGCAGACAGCCCGAACTCGGCGCGTCCCCGCACCTCTTCGTCCCGCACCTGCTGCAATGCACTCACCGCGGATGCTGCGATGAACATCGCGATGATCAGGGCGATGAACGACTGGAAGCCGAGGATCAGGTCGTCGCCACCGATGATGGTCTTCATCGCCTCGGGAAGATCGTCCTGGGCGTCCACCAGTGGCTGGGAGAAACCGCCGAGCAGCAGGGCTGCCACCACCAGGGCCATCCCCCAGCTCCGCAGCCCGCCACGCAACGTACGCAATGCCATTCCGACCGGGGTGCCCAGCCAGGCCGCAGCCTCGGGACGCCCCCGTCGGGTGTGGAGCAGACCGGCCCCGACATCGCGCTTCGTCGACAGCCAGACACCGGTCGCAGTCAACACCACCGCACCGCCGACCAGCAGAAACAGTGGCCACCAGCGGTCCAGCACATACGGCGCGGTCTGCTGCGCCCACCCCAGGGGCGACGCCCAGGACAGGGCACTGCCCCCTGCCTCGGCGACGTCCCCGCCCATCCGGATCACGTAGGACGCCCCGATCAGCCCGGCGGCCATCCCGGTCGCCCCGCGGGAGAACTCGTTGAGCTGGGCGGACACTGCGGCAGCACCCATGAAGAACAGACCGACGGCCACGCTGCAGGCTGCGATCAACAGCGAACCGTGCACATCGAAGTCGGCGGTGACCGCCGCGCCGAACACCAACAGGCCGGCCGCCACATTCGCGACGACGGTGAGGATCAGTGCGGCGGTAAGCGTCGCATGGCGTCCGACGATATTGGCGCGCACCAACTCGGTGCGTCCTGCCTGTTCGTCGACGCGGGTGTGACGGATGACGGTGAATACGCTCATCAGGGCGAAACCGATGTAGATGAAGATCGCGTAGCCCGCGGCGAAGAGTCGCTGGAAGGTGGGGTCCTCCATGCCGTAACCCGGCCCCATGATCATCCGACCGACCGGGTCGAGGAACAGCACGGCGACGCCTGCCAGGTTCTCCTCATCACCGACGAGAGTTTCGCCGGCCTCGACGACCGCGCAGTAGAAGGCGAACAGTCCGAGGCCGATGATCCAGGCGGTGGTGCGGATCCGGTCGCGCCGCAGCATGAACCGCAGTAGCGTCAGAGTGCCGGTGAGTGTGCCGGTGCGGTGACCGGTGCGGCTGCCAGTTGCTGTGCTGGTCATGGCGTCTCACCGCCGTAGTGGCGCATCAGCAGCTGCTCCAGCGTCGGGGGGTGCGCGACCAGTGATGCCACGCCCAACGGTGCCAGCTCCCGCATGACGGGATCCATGTGCTCACCGTCGACCTCGAACACGGTGCGTCCTCGCTTCTCACGCAGGTCGTGGATGCCTTGGAGAGCGGCGAGCGCGGTGACAGCGCTCCCGGGGCCGGTGGTCTCCACCTCCACGGTGGTGCGGGTCATGTGGCGTAGTTCGGAGAGTGTGCCGGTCTCCACGATCGCGCCGTCGCGGATGATCGAGATGCGGTCGGACAGCACCTCGACCTGGGCGAGAATATGGCTGGAAAGCAGGACGGACGTGCCTTTCGCGCTGGTCTCCTTGATGACGTCCTGGAAGACCACCTCCATCAGCGGGTCGAGTCCAGCGGTCGGTTCGTCCAGCAGCAACAGGTCGACGTCGGCGGCGAGGGCGGCGATGAGTGCGACCTTCTGGCGGTTGCCCTTGGAGTAGGTCCGCGCTTTCTTGCTGGGGTCCAGGTTGAAGCGCTCGATGAGCTCATCGCGTCGGGCGGGGACGCCGCCGCCTCGCAGACGCAGGAACATGTCGATGACCTCGCCGCCGGTGAGGTTCGGCCAGATCTCGACGTCGCCGGGGACGTACGCCAGGCGTTTGTGCAGTTCCACGGCGTCCTGCCAGGGGTCACCGCCGAAGATGCGGACGGTGCCCTCGTCGGCGCGCAGTAGTCCGAGCAGGACCCGGATCAGGGTGGATTTTCCGGCGCCGTTCGGCCCGAGGAACCCGTGGACCTCACCTTCGCCGACGTGCAGGTTCACACCGTCGAGGGCGGTGACATCGCCGAAGCGTTTGACCAGGCCGTTGACGGTGATGATGTCTGTGTTGGTGGTGCTGTCAGTCATTGCGCTTCTCCATCGCTTCCTTGTGGAACAACCCCTCGGTGAGGAGCTCACTGACTCCGGCGCTCCACGCCGTCAGTGACTCCATGTCTCCGGCGACGAGGTCGACACCGAGCAGGCGTTTAACGTGGCGGTGCAGAGACAATGCGCCCAGCTGCCACATCATGATGAGGACCACCCGTTCCCGAGGATGGGCTGTCGGTTTGATCATCCCGGCCTCCTCACCTTTGGCGAAGTAGACCAGTGCGTCCTCCACCGCATCGTCGACGAGGTCGGCGACGGCCGGGGAATCGTCGGCCAGGCGGGCGGCGAAGTAGGCGATGGCCGGGACGAGCCAGGGCTGGGACAGTTTCTCCTGGCGGGAGAACGCGCCACCGGATGCCATCAACGAGGTGTTGTACTCGCGGAACTGCGCGACGACGTACTCGTCACATGCTGCGGCGATGCCTCGTTTGGAGCCGAAGTGATGGACGACGAGCTGGGCGGAGACCCCGGCACGCTCGGCGATGCTCTTCATCGTCGCCCCTGCCACCCCGCGCTCGCCGAACTCGTGGAGGGCGGCGTCGCGGATCCGGGTGGTGGTGGTTTCTGGTGTGGATTCTACTGTGGCGTCGGGCGCATTGTCGTTTGTTGTGTCGCTTGTGGTGTCGGGACTCATGCCCGGCCTCCTGCCCGTGCACACCTCAGGACAGCGCGCACTGTATTGAATAAAGTGAACTACTTTCACTGTATTCAATAAAGTTTGTCGACGCAACTAACTCCGCCCCCGGAGCGCCCGCCAACCGCGCCATCCCAGCCAGCCCAGCCAGCCGCGCAACGAGAAATAACCACGCCCAGAGGTACGTTTTCGGGCCGGGACCGTACCTCTGGGCGTGGGCATTTGATGCCGCAAGAGGGCGTCGCAGGAGGGCGCCGCGGGAGCTGTCGGTGGAGCTGTCAGCGGAAGGACCCGCCGCCGGCCCCCTCTCGGATCACCGCCAGGTCGACAGTGCCCGCCATCGCCTGATGGCCGGCAGGTTGTGACGTAGACAACGACACAACAGTGCGGATTGTTTTGGTTGACGATGGGACAATGGGGAAATGACACAGCGAATCACCGTCATCGGCGCCGGAGTCATCGGACTGACCTGCGCACATGAACTTGCCGAGGCCGGCCACGAGGTCACGGTCGTCGCAGACCGGGGCCCTGGCGACACGGTCTCCAGCCTCGCTGGCGGCCTGTGGTTCCCCTACCGTTCGGAGAAATCCGAGCTCGCGGACCATCTGCTGGAGCGTTCCCTGACCCGCTTCGCTGAGCTCGCTGACCTGGCCGAGCAGGCTGAGGCAGCCGCAGAAAACGAGGACAAGGACCTCAATGAGGACGCCGCGGACCTTCTCGACTTCGACGACGACGTCCCGCCGGTGCTGATGTCCCGGGGCACGGTGCGCGAGCGCCTGGACCCGCCGGACCGTGACTGGATCAACCCGGTGTCCACCGTCCTCGGTGAGGACTCCGTGGAGCTGGTGCCCGGTGGCGTCACGGCGACGCTTCCGATGGTCAACACCCCCGCCTACCTCGCCTGGTTGATGGACGCCTGCCGGGTCGCCGGTGTGGCCTTCACATGGCGCACCGTCGAGTCACTGGAGTCGCTGATCCTGGACATCGGGACGGCAGAGCGCCCCGACGCCGTGGTGCTCTGCACCGGCATCCGCGGCGGCGAACTGCTCGGTGGCGACGACGAGGTCACCCCGGTCCGTGGCCAGCTGATCCTCATGGCCAACGGCGAGGGCGAGAACAAGCTCACCGAATGGATCACCGACACCGACGACGTCGACGCACAGGTCTACGTGCTGCCGCGCGGCGAGGACATCGTGGTCGGCGGTGTGTCGGAGGTCGACTCCTGGGACGACCAGCCGAACGTGGAGACCGCCGAAGCGATCCTCGACCGGGCCGAGGCACTGGTCCCGGAGCTGAAGGAGCTGCCGATCATCGGCCACGGTGCGGGACTGCGTCCTGCACGCACCTCGATCCGCCTGGGCCACCTCACCGACGACGAGGTTCCCGGTGGACTGCCGTACGGCGTGCCGGTCATCGCCGCCTACGGTCACGGCGGCGCCGGGGTGACTCTGTCATGGGGCACCGCCGAGCACGTGGCTGAGCTGGTCGGGGCGCTCTAGCGGGACGTGTCTCCAGCGTCCCGAGACATCTGCTTCTCCATGTTCCGGGTGATGACCTTGTCGTCGTACTCGGGGACGAAGGTGGAGCAGATGACACCGGTGATGAAGGCGACCGGCGCGGACAGCGCCAGGAGCACCGCCACCGTCTGACTGCCGCCGACGAGCACCGGCAGGTTGGTGACGATGAGTGTGCAGGCGGTGGCCAGTCCCAGGAAGGCCAGCAAGGGGGCGATGGTGCGCTTCCAGGCGGAGAGCTTCAACTCCGGGCGGGAGCGGAAGTAGACGATCACGGCCACCGACACCATGAGCATCAGGATGACGATGG
>DGYFD06202__coassemble_279_pt1 | contig 30101 bp, 27 predicted proteins | sample DGYFD06202__metabat2_high_PE_009 | metagenome-assembled genome bin DGYFD06202
ATGCTCCCCTGAAGCGATGGGGCGCTGGGCCGGGAAAGAAGGTCGCGATCCTAGGCCTTGGCGGACTCGGGCACATGGGCGTCCAGATCGCTGTCGCGATGGGTGCGGATGTGACGGTGCTATCGCGTACCCGTAAGAAGGAACAGCTCGCCTTCGAGCTCGGAGCCTCTGGAACACTCGCGACCGAGGACGAAAGGTTCTTCAGCGACCATGCCGGGGAGTTTGACCTGATCCTCAACACGATCAGTGCCGACATTCCTCTGGATAACTACCTGTCCCTGCTGAAACCCCACGGTGCGTTGGCTGTGGTGGGGATGCCGCCTGCTGCGCAGTCACTGCACTTCGGCGCAGTGGTTGGGGGATCGAAGATCCTCGCTGGGTCGATGATCGGCGGAATCGCCGAGACTCAAGAGATGCTGGACTTCTGTGCTGAGCACAACATCGGTGCGATCATTGAAAAGGTCGGTGTAAACGAGGTAGACACTACATACGATCGGGTTGTACGAGGCGAGGTGTACTTCCGCGCTGTGATTGATACGAGCGAGTTCGACGGTCAAGAGGCCACCGCTTTGGCGTGATATTGCTGCGGCCCTTGCGCGATTCACGATATAAGCGAAATTCGCGGGACATGTACGCCGGTTCAGATTGTGGCTTCTGGGGAAGTGATTGAACGAGCCATCCTCCTTCCTCCGCCGCACATCCATCTCCCCGGCGATGACTGAGGCTGCGCTTCGACAACTGACCGACATTATTCGAGAGCACCGATTCGACCGTTCGATCGTAATCGCCGTGTACGACCCCGCTATCGAGCCTAGCTTCAGTAAGTACCGCTTGATTGAGGGGGACGACGGGTAGATTAGCGAGGTACCGGACGAATTGGACGCCGAGATTGAATCCGGAACACACCGGGTGCTCATCGACGGCAGCAGCAGGCCCTCAGCGATGGTGAAGTGACAGAACCCCCCGCCATGTAAGGCAGGGGGAAGGATCGAAAGGTTTTGGCTACTGGCCGCTTTCAATATCAGCGTCCCAGTTACCTTCGTCATCCTGCATCCACGAAATCGTGCCGTTCTCGAACTGCTGGGTCCAGCCCTGCATTGCGTCGCCTGATTCCGGGGCGGTGGGCAGACCGATGTCGTTATCGAGGCCACCGTCGTTGGCCCAGGTCTCGCCGATCTTCCCGATCAGTGGGGTCACTTCGCCGCTGTCATTTTCAACGGCCCAGCCATTCTCGAACGTTGCCAGGGTCGCACCGTCAGCGCTTTCAACGCTCTTCACCGCGCCCCAAGGACCCTGCTCGCCGCCTGCTTCGTCGTAGGCGGACTGCAGGCCCTCGGTGAGCTCGGTGTTCGCAGCTTCCTCCGATTCTGAGCCTGCACCCTCCGACTCAGTGCTGGAAGCGTCCGGAGATTCAGACGAATCCGAACCGCTGATTGCGTCCGATGCTTTCGCTGCACCGCTTTCGGCGGCTGAACTTGCGCCTGACGTTGCGTCTGATGCGTCGTCTTCACTGCATGCGGCAGCTCCGAGGAGTAGGCCGCCTGCAGCAACGACGGTGATTGTGCGCTTGAGGTTGATTCTCATAGTGGAACTGCCTTCCGTGTCAACGCGCGGGATGTAGTTCACCTACTGTTGTACATGAGACCTCGGTCTCTTGCATGGCTTTTCTTCGGTACGAACGAGGGGATGCGGCGAAAGTATCATTCCTATAAATCTCGGGAATGATTTCCAAAAAGGTTCAGAACCCGTACAGTATTGACGGCTCTATGACCTCGGCCCCGGCTTAACCGCAGTTGTCGGGTGCCCCCCGGGGTGGTGTGCAGTTCGTGTCGTGGTGGTGTTGGTGCGGGCGGTGGGGGTGTCTTACGTGGCGGGGCGGTGGGGTTTAGGGTTGTTATGGGTAGCCATAGGAGGTGGGGTGCTTCTTACTGGTAGCGGTAACGTGGCTGTTCAGCGCATAGGTTCCCGGCGGCGGGGTGGTCTGCCGGTCTTTTCATTATTGCCAATGAACGCGCTGGTCAGGCCCCTTTCATTCCCGGCTGTCTGCCCCTGCATCGTCGCCGTGAGCGTGCCTGTAGTTGGTCTGCGCGCCTGCCTGGGCGGTCGAATAGCACGATGACATAGTGAAGCCCCAACGACCGATGTGAGCGGCGTTGGGGCTTCTTCTGTGCTTGCTGGTCGGTGTTACGCGGTGGTGTCCATGCTCGCTTCGTGTGCCTCGGTGCTGAGCCGGTCAAGTGCGATGTAGAGGTCATGTGCGTGAGCGGCCGCGTCCGCGTACATGTTGGACTGGGCCTGGTAGCCGTCCGGTTCACCGTTATAGTCGAGGTGCGCGACGTTGAGTAGGTCGGTGATGGTCTGGTTGGCAAGGTTGACCAACCGTGCGTTGGTGGTCGGCGTATCAATGTCGAGGCTGTGGTCGACGATGATGGGTGCGGTATGGCTGGTGTTGGTACTCATGGTGTGGTCCCTTCCTGGGGCTGTTCTACTATTCTTTTCCTACAGGACCGTAGGTAGATAGTACGTTTACTGGTGCTGACCTGCTGATAGTGTCATTATGTTGTGGAATCCCCATAGCTCCACAGCAGATGAAGGGCACCTTCCGAGGTTATGGGAGGTGCCCTTCTCCGCATCCTGGGCAATGCTCCAGCGAGTCGAGATCACTGCTTCGTCATCGCTGGAGTCATGCCCTGGTGCTGGCACGGTATGTGCGCGCCTGCTTCATGACGTAGTCGGTCGGGCAGGAGCGAAGAGAGCGTTGTTCTCGAGTAATCGCTCTGCCGCCCTTGGCCGGTGTACAATCTCCCGCAATGAAAGTTCGTGACGACAGACTAGATAAGGCTAAAGGAATACTCATATTCCTGGTAGTCCTGGGCCACTTCCTTCAACGGATTGTGGGCCGGGACGATGAAATCAGTCGTGCACTGATGACGGCCATATACTCGTTCCACATGCCGGCATTTGTTTTCCTGGCTGGAATCACCGCTAAATCGAACAAGCTGCTGGACCGAGTGCTTGTATTCCTCGTTCTCGTGGTCACCGCGCAACCGGTGTACCGCTACTGGGTGGCATACTTCGATGAGCCGCCGGACGCCGACGTGTATGAACCGTACTGGATCACCTGGTTCCTGCTCGCCATGGTGTGGTGGTTCCTTCTTCTGCCAGTTATCGAGCGATTCCCCAAGACCATGCTGGTGTCATCCGTTGTGATCGCGGTGCTCGCAGGCCTGATCACCGTGGTTGACTATGAACTGTCGATCGCGCGAACGCTGACATTCCTCCCTTTCTTCGTGGTGGGAAAGCTGTACGGAATGAGGTTGCTGCAGTGGGCCGGAAGTTTGCCAACGATACACAAACTGGGGCTAACTCTGTTGTCCGCGGTGACGATAGCGGCAATCTACATCCCTAATCTGGAACACGCATGGTTGTATGGTTCACGAAGTTTCGATTATCTCGATGTCAGTGTCCCGTACGGTTTCGGAGTGCGATCATTTATTCTGCTCAGCGCATTTGTGTCGACTCTCGTCGTCCTGTGCTGGTCCGGGAATCTTCCAGAATTCCTGGTCACGATCGGAAAACGCAGTCTTGCGATCTACCTCTTACACGGCCTGGCCGTGAGAGCGCTTGATGGTCCCCTCAACGCGCTTCTCGAGGACGCTGCGGTGCCGATCGCGATTGCCGTCGGCATTGCTGTGTCGGTGCTCTTCACCTGGGTCTTGTCGTGGTCCGGGTTTGATCGGGCAATCCGTTGGTACAGCACCACCGTGGCAGGGTGGATAGCTAAAGCGCTCAGAGCGCCGTTCCAGAAGCGGGTGGCACCTGGTCACTGATCCACCCGTGGTTCGGGTTTCACCGCTGGCCGGCGGCGTCCACTACCTCGCCGAGACGCTGCAAGGCCTTCGTGCAGGTGCGCTGCTTGAACACTCCCTCCCTGGCGTGAGCGAACGCATGTAGTTCGCTGGGTGACCACACGATCTGCACAATGCAGGGATTCATGTTCATCGTGCCGGACCCGACGACGCCGAGAATCTTCAGGGTGGCGTCCTGTGATGCCGAGGGCTCCTCGGTCTCTTCCAGCACGCCATCGCCGAAAAAATCAATGCGCACTGCCTGCTGGGTGGCGTCGGAACGGGGGATCGGGAACACCTGCTGTTCCCCGTCGAGGCGGGTGAAGTGTCTTGCTCCGAACCTGCCGCCCTTGGCACCACCTGAGGCACCGGGAGCTCCACCGCCCATGCCACCCCCGATGGCACCGGCATGGGCGATGCCGTCGAACAGCATCTCGTTGAGCTGGTCGAGCGTCAGCAGGGGAGACGGGACATCACTGTTGTCACGATTTTTGACCATGGTCTTTCACCGTCCGTGGAGTTCAGTCGACGCAGCGCGTGGGTTTCACGTCAGCCATGAAGTGCGCTGACTCGGTGTGCTGATGGTACCGCTGGGCTGGGCCGGCTGGCTAGGGGTGGGGATACCGGGACCTGATGAGGATCAATTGTCGTCGGTCCGTCCCGCGGCCCGCGACGACGTCACCGCCCACAGCACACAGGCGGTGCCGAGCAGGACGCCGTGGGTGATGCGCAGAGCGTCCGGCGCGAAGAACTGGGGGAGGTACAGGGCGACGAGTACCGCCATCGGGATGCCTGCCCACTGCGGCGTCCCGTGCCGCCAGGTTTCCCGGGCGAGTAGCGCGGCCCCGATGGCGACGGCGAGGAGGCCGACACCGAAAAGTGTCATCGCGGTCGGCTCGTTGCGGATCCCGGACTCGAGGTCGAGCAACGACAGGTCGGCCTGGTCCACGGCGGTGGAGCCGATGACGTGCAGCGCGAAGGTCTCCGCACCGAAGAAGGGGAGCAGTGCTGCGGTGCCGAGGGCGAGGAAGCCTGTTGCTCGTGAGCTTCGATGTGGAGATTGTTGAGGCTGTGGGGGGTTCGGAGAACGCGCGGGGTGAGTCCACGCGGCCACGACCAGGACGCACCAGGCGACCATGCCGCAGAGGTGGGCGATGACCCAGAGTGGACTGGCGAAAGCGTCGGCCACTGCCGTGGGGTCTCCGGACTTGTCGCCCCAGGGCCGTAGGAGGGGGAACGCGGCGAACCCGATGCCGGCGATGATCCCGGCGATCGGTCGTGACCGTGCGTGAGTGCGGCTGGTGTCAGAGGTGTGGATAGACATGATCATTCCTTCCGAAGTGAGAGAACGATGTTCTCTGAAACTGAGCCTAGCAGTTCGGCGAACAATGTTCACTGACGCTAGAATGGCGGCATGCCCTCCCGATCCGAAGCCAAGGCCGACACCCGCCGCAAGCTCCTCGACGCCGCGCGCAACGCAGTGCGCGAGGAGGGAGCGTCCTCCCTGTCCTTGCGCGATGTCGCCCGGCGTGCCGGCATCGTCCCCTCCGCCGTCTACCGGCACTTCGAGTCGCGGGATGCCCTGCTCACCCAGCTGATCCTCGACGCCTACACCGGGCTCGCCGAGCACCTGGAGGCGGAGGGGGACGTGGGGGAGAGTCCGGAGCGTGGACAGGAGGCTGACCAGGAGGCTGACCAGGGTGAACGCTGGCGGGAGGCGGCGAATGAACTACGCCGCTGGGCGCTGGGGAACCGTCACGAGTTCCAGCTGATCTACGGCACGCCGGTCCCGGGATACCAGGCGCCGCAGGAGACGATCGCCGCCGCGGCACGGGTCGCGGCGGTGTTCATCGGCTGCCTGCCGGGGGAGGACAAAGGCGATGAGCACGGGATCAGTGGAGCAGCAGTGGGAGGCCAGATCAACGAGCAGCTGACCCAGCAGCTCGCCGGCCCGGCGGCGGACTTCGAGGTCTCCCCGGAGCAGCTGGCCATGGTGCTCGCCCGTTTGGCCCACCTGGTTGGCGTCCTCGTCCTGGAACTCGGCGGACACTTCGTCGGTACCGCGGACCCGGCCGACCACCTGTGGGATGCGATTGTGGACGGTCAGGTTGGGTGATCAGGCGGCCTTTTGTCTCATCGCTCTGCTCGATCGTGGTCCTGGGCACCACGGGGTGTCTTGACACTCTGGAGTGCCGGCGCTGCCGCCAGGCCGATCGCTGCCCGCAAGTATGGGCAGGCGGTTGCCACTTCGTCAGTGCCCCGTCAGCTAAGGCTTGGCCCGAACCCCGTGTCCACCATCCGGGCTTCGGGCCCTGTCAACCGTAAAGCGGGACAGTACCCGCAGTTACAGGATACCGGCGCTGAGGGCATGCACCCCAGGGCCGGTTTCTTTTTGTCTCGGTCCGCAGGGGGTTATACGACTACAGGATCGTGAAGTCTGCCTCCACCACGGGGCAGGACGTAGGGGTCGAGGCAAAGGAAAAGCACCGTAGGACCGAACCCCGCGATACTGAACACCAACTGTCTCCCGGCGAGAAGGTCGCCTGCCTCGTCAGCAACACGGCATTCGTAGGCCGTGGTTCCACCCGAGACGGGCTCGCCTGTCTCAGAGCCCATGCCCGGGGCGGCGGCCGAGGTCGGGGACGTGCACCATCGCATCGAAGGCCTCGGCGACGGGAATGTGGATGTAGTCGCAATCCGTCCTGACCCGGTCGGGGCGAGCAGCGTCCTGCCCCACAGGATGCCCGCGCGGTTCCCGCAAGCTTCACGGCCGCTGGCCACGGCTATCGAGGTTCCTGGGAGCCCTGGCGAACGGAGGTCCGGCCCCCACGGACCCCGGTACGGTCGCCCGCGATGCACACACGCGACTACAGACTGGACAAGGCCAAGGGACTACTCATCCTCCTGGTGGTCCTCGGTCACTTCCTGGAACAGATGTCGGGCTGGGTACGGGACTCCAGCAGTGTCCTGCTCACCGCCATCTACTCCTTCCACATGCCGGCGTTCATCCTGCTCGCCGGCATCACGGCGAAATCGACCAAGCTCCTGGACCGGATCCTGGTGTTCGTCGTGCTGGTGGCGACCGCGCAACCGATCTACCGCTACTGGGTGGCCTGGGTCGACACCGTGCCGGACACCGACCTCACCGAGCCCTACTGGATCACCTGGTTCCTGCTGGCCATGGTGTGGTGGTTCCTGCTGCTGCCACTGGTCGAACGCTTCCCGAAGACCATGCTGGCGGCGTCGATCACCATCGGAATCTTCGGCGGCGTGCTGTCCCACATCGACTACGCGCTGACCATCGGTCGGGCGATGACGTTCTTCCCGTTCTTCGTGATCGGCAAGCTCTACGGCATGCGGCTGCTGCGCTGGGCCGGCGGCCTGGGGATACCGCAGAAGGTGGGACTGAGCGTCCTGTCCGTCCTACCGATCGTGGCGTTCTGCGCCTACGAGGTCCACCACCGGTGGTTCTACGGAGCACAGGGCTTCGAGTTCTTCGACGCTTCCGTCCCCTACGGTGCAGCGGTGCGGGCAGGCCTCCTCGCCAGCGCGCTACTGACGACCATCGTGCTCCTGGCCTGGTCGCAGCACCTACCGGATTTCCTCATCGTGGTCGGGCAACGCAGCCTCGCGATATACCTGCTGCACGGGCTGATCGTGAAGGGGTTGGACGAACCGCTCAACGAGTTCGCGGGCGCCACCAATGAACCCGTTGCCATCCTGTCCTGCATCGTCGCCTCGGTCATCGTCACTGCGGTCCTCACCTGGAGCCCGTTCGAGCGGGGGATCCGGTGGTACAGCTCCACCGTGGCCGGCTGGCTCGCGCGGGTGCTGCGGGCGCCGTTCCCGAACCGGGCGAAGACCGGACGGCGGGAACTACGACCCCAGTCGTCGGGCGCGAAGGCGCACCAGCGCGACACCCATGCCGTCGACCGTGCCGGGGAGCCAGCTGACCAGATGGCACCTCGCGGTGGGACGGGTGCTCCTCCGAGAGGCGGAATGGCGCTCACGTCATCCCGATCATCCGGTCCTCCAATGTGATGAAATCCGGTTTCAGGCACTGTCGGTGGGTGACCTTCGCGCTCGCAGGCTGTTAGCGTGGGACTTCGATTGTTTTGCTGAAGAGTCTTATTTCAGGCGGCTGCGCCGACGTCACGGCTCGGGTGCCGATGTGCGGATGGGAGCCAGGTGAGCACACTGACCTACCGGGTCGAGGCCCGAGCTCGCCGACTCCCGGTCGGGTGGGACCTCGAGCTTTCCTCCGGTGGTTCCCGCGGTCGCGGTGCCAACGGTGGTCATGTGATTCACGTCGAGTCGCTGGACAATGCGGCCGAGGCGGTACTGCACTACCTGGACCAGCGGGGATCACCGATCGGCCATGCTCATGTGGAGGTGGCGATCGTCCACCCGGCGGTGGGGGACACCCCGCCGCACACTCCCCGTCCGGCCGTGGCGTCCCACCGCGACCCCGTGCGCGAACCTGAGACGACCGGCCTGGAGATGACGCTGCGACTGCTCTCGGCCCGGGACGCCACGGACACCTTCGGAGACGCCGCGCAGCAGGTCTTCCCGTGGATCACGAAACTGCCGGGCTCGCAGATCCCCCAGTGCCGCGCTCAGCTGCTCATCGCCCTCAACACGGCGGTGCAGCACTCCCGGTACGGCGATCTTGAGGACGCAGTCCATCGTTGGCAGACTGCCGCTGGTACCGCCGGGCACCCGGAGCAGGGGCCCGAGGGCAGTACAGGTAGCGCACGCAGCTCAGATAGCGCAGACAGCGGAAGTGGCTCGGGTAGCGCGGACCAGGGCAGTAGCGCGGACCGGACCGGTCGCCACTTCCTCTCCGAGTACCCGTCGGCGGCCCGGCGATCGACGCCAACGCCTGCGCAGCGTCCTACGAAATCCTCACGCACCGGCCGGCACCGGTTGTGACTCGGTACCTTCAGCCGCAGCGTCCTATCTCACCGGCGCGGTCAGCGAATTCCCTGCCGGCACCGATCCGCACGACGACGGCGACGGACCCCCGTCGAACCGGGCATTGACCCAGGGCAGCATCTTCGCCGCCCACAACGCCCCGGCGTAGGTGTGACCGATCGGTCCGTATTCCTCGTACGTCACCCGCGTGCCCGCATCGCAGTACTGCCGCGCCAGTGCCCGCGAGTCGCCCAGCAACATCACCCCGTCGCCGTCACCCAGCGTCGGATGCGCCGGCGTGCCCTGCTGCTCCGCACCACCGCCAGCCTGCGCGATGTACTGCGGGTACGACGGAGAATCCACCAGGCCGAGGTTCGTGTCGTCAAACACCCTGCGCACCGGCGGCACGTCATCCGGCGTCGGGTACTCGGCACGGAACAGCTCCTCCCACCGCAGGTGGGCGTAGCGATCCTGCGCATCGGAGATGTGCACACCCTGCATCTCGCTGACCACCTGTTGGCCGTAGTCGGTGAGGTACGGGGTCAGGTCGTCGTCGTAGGCGTTAGCCAGGCCGGCCAGCGCCATGCCGACCACGCCGGACCACTTCGAGCCCTCGCCGGCGTAGTACAGGTTGTGCTCGGTCCGCGGCATCACACCGCCCTGCGCCACGCCGACGATGTCGGACGCCACGTCCGGCGCGTAGTCCTCGGCCATCACCGCCGACCACGCCGCGCCGATCGACCCGCCGGAGTAGCCGGTAAGCGCAGTCTTCGAGTCGGCGGCGATGCGTGCCTTCGGGGTCGCGCGGGACGCCCGGATCCCGTCCAGGACGATGTACGCGTACTCCTTGCCCGCGGCGAAGATGCCCCGTTCGCCCTGGATATCCGGCATGATCACACTGTGGCCCTCGGCGAGCAGGGGAGTGACGAACGCGGCCTCGGCGAAGTCCAGTAGCTCGGTCTGGGCACCGCGGGCCAGCATGCGGGAGGGCCCGTCCGACGGGTTCATCGAGTCGTAGAAACTGGCGTACATCACCGTGTCGCCGGTGCGCGGAACCCCCTGTGGCGGGTGCAGCACGCTGGTGACCGCGGCCGTGGGATTGCCGTTGACAGTGGTGGTGCGGTACTGGATCTGCGTCATGGCGGCTGGGGTGTCCAGCCCGGCAACCTTGGCGGTGACGCTGCGCTGCTTGAGCGGGGTGCCCGGGGCGATGTCGGTGAGCTCGGCGGAGGGCGGGACGGCGAAGAACGCGCCCGGGTCGGCGACGGTGGGGATGGACGCGGTGCTGGCTGTGCTGGCTGCGTTAGCTGCACCAGTGGCATTGTCAGCCTGCGACTGCGCCTCCCCGGCAACCGCGGTGCCCGCGGAAACGATCACACCCAGTGCGAGCGCCGGGGTGAGCAGGGTGGCGGTGAGGGTGCGTCTCCAGGACGGCCGCTGTGCACGAGTGTTCATGAACAAACATTCTATGTGTCCTGGGTCACAATGTGGTCGGAACCTCGGAATGCTGGAACCCGGGACCCGGGACCCGGGACCCGGGACCCGGGAATGCCGAGCCCCACCATGCCGAGGCCCTGAATGTTGGAACTCCGGATTGCCGACAGGGTGGACGCGCCCGAGGAGTGCGCAACATAGACGGAGAGGTCACTTTTCTGCGCCGGACGGGACCTCTCCGTAGCCTTTGTTGTCCGCGCCACCCCAGCCGTCGGAGTGGTCCACGCAGGGGTGTCAGCGCACCCGGTTCGCCTGAGCCACGATGTGGTGCAGTGTGCGCCGCACATGGGGAGGGAGCCGACGTCGTGGTGCGCGGACCATGCCGATCTCGCGTGTGGCCGGCTCACCGTTCGGCCGGATGATGGGTGCCGAGCTGACGCCTGGGGCCTCGGCCATCATCTTCGGCAGGATGCACAGACCCAGACCTGCGGCGACGAAGGAGCGCAGCGTGTGTGAATTGTCCGACTCCACTGCGATCTTCGGGGTGAAACCGGCCTCCTTGCACAGTTCATCGGCGAAGTGACGGGTGGTGTAGCGCGCCTCCATGGCCACGAATGCCTCCGACGCGACCTCGGACAGCATCACTTCCTCCCGACTGTCGATCCGATGCCCCACGGGGATGGTCAGGTGAAAGGGCTGGTTGGTCAGGAAAGTCCAGGAGAATCCGGCGCCGGGAGGACGCGGCCCGATTATCGCGGCGTCCAACTCGCCCTTCTCCACCTTCGTCAGCAACTCCCCGGCAGAACCCTCCGACACGCTGAGGTTCACCGAGGTTTCCGCCTCGGCGATCAGTGGGGCGATACGTCCTGATATCGACCGCAGCGCGCCAAGTCGGACGGGACGTTCATCGCGCCGGGTGAGGACCTCTTCCAGCGTGGTCTCCATGATGTCGAGTGCACGTTCGGCGGCGTCAGCTAGAGCGCGGCCCTCTTCGGTGAGGGTGATGCCGCGGCCTGCCCGGGTGGTCAAGGGGAGCGACAATTCGGACTCCCAGCGGTTAAGTGACCTGCTCAGAGCGGGTTGGGACATGCCGAGTCGCTGTGCCGTCTCGGTCAGCGTCGCCCCTCCGGCGAGAGCTCGGAGGACCGGAAGTGCCCCGGTCAGGCTCGCCAACAGGGACGGGTCGACCGCCGAGGGCTGGTGCACTGAAGACCTCCAGATAACTAATGCGTATGTGGATGAATTGTCCGATCTTGGTATTGGACCGAAAATCTGTGCGGGATGCAAAGTAGGTCGTGCATCACAAGCCCCGACCGGGGTGGTCCACATCACGACAGTACTCGGAGACGACATGATTATTTACGGCACAGCCGTCCTCGCCATATGTGTGTTGGTGGGAAAGGTCATCGGCACAGTGTTGGGCGAAATCGCCGGCATCAACGCCGACATCGGTGGCGTTGGATTCGCCATGATCCTGCTCCTCATGGCCACAGGCTGGTTGCGTAGCAAGAAGCTGCTGCCGGCTCCGACCGAACGTGGCGTCATGTTCTGGTCGGGCATCTACATCCCCATCGTCGTGGCCATGTCTGCGACGCAGAACGTCCGCGGAGCACTCGATGGCGGCGTGATGGCGATCATCGCTGGAATCGTCGTGGTCGTCGCCTCCGTGGCCCTGGTCCCCGCTATCGCCCGGATCGGTGCACCGTCCGAGCCGCTGCCACCCATCACCGAGAAGGAAGAGCAGGACGCCTGACATGGATACTTTCACCAACACCATCATCGGGGTCATCGAGGACAACAGCCTGCTGTTCGCCTTCGCCTTCATCGGCTTGGTCGTCGCCGTCTCCGGATGGATTTCACGCACCTTGACCAAGGGGCATGTCGCCGGATCAGCGGTCGCGATCCTCCTGGGCCTGGTTCTCGCCTACTTCGGTGGCCTGTCCACCGACGGTGAGAAGGGACTGGCGGACCTGACCATCTTTGCCGGCCTCGCCATCATGGGCGGTTCGATGCTCCGCGACTTCGCCATCGTCGGAACCGCATACGGCGTCGACGTCCGTGAGCTGAAGAAGGCGGGTCCTTCCGGAGTGATCTCACTGTTTCTGGGAATCGGAGTCTCCTTCGTGGTCGGTGCTCTCCTCGGACTGGCATTCGGATACCGCGATGCCGAGTCCCTGGTCACCCTCGGAGCCGGTGCGGCGACCTACATCGTGGGTCCGGTGACCGGTACGGCCCTTGGGGCCTCCTCGGAGGTCATCGCTCTCTCCGTGGCAATCGGCTTGGTCAAGGCCATGCTCGGCATGATCGCAGCCCCGCTCTGCGCCAAGTGGATCGGGCTGAACAACCCCAAGTCGGCAATGGCCTTCGGTGGACTGTTGGGCACCACCTCCGGCGTCGCCGGTGGACTGGCCGCCGTCGACAAGCGACTCGTCCCTTACGGCGCCGTGACCTCCAGCCTCTACACCGGCCTGGGCTGCCTGCTCGGCCCGTCCCTCTTCTACTTCCTCTTCCGGATCATCTTCGGCTGACATTCCCGAACACCGCACCCACCGCAACGAAAGGACCAGCATGACCACGACAATCTGGGACACCGACCGCCGCGACAAGGCCGACCGCCTCAGCAACGCGTCCCGCCACGCCGACGGCAAGATCGTCCCCACCGACTCCATCGTCGATCTGCTGCAGGACGTTCTGCGTCCCGGCGACCGGGTCGCCCTGGAAGGCAACAACCAAAAGCAGGCCGACTTCCTCTCCCGGGCGCTGGCCCAGGTTGACCCGGAGCGCATCCACGACCTGCACATGCTTTTCTCCTCGATCTCGCGGCCCGAGCACCTCGACATCTTCGAGGACGGTATCGCCCGCCGAGTGGACTTCGCCTTCTCCGGTCCGCAGTCCGCCCGCGTCGCCCAACTCGTCGACGACGGCACCCTGCAGGTCGGTGCGATCCACACCTACCTGGAGCTGTACTCCCGGATGTTCCTCGACCTGTCGCCGAAGGTCGCGATGGTCGCAGCAGTCTCTGCCGACAAGGACGGAAACCTCTACACCGGTCCGAACACCGAGGACACACCGACGATTACCGAGGCCACCGCATTCCGGTCGGGCATCGTCATCGCCCAGGTCAACGAGATCGTCGACAAGGTGCCCCGGGTGGACGTCCCCGGTGACTGGGTGGACTTCATCGTCGAGGCCGACCGGCCGTTCGAGGTCGAGGCACTGTTCACTCGTAATCCGCGCGACCTCACCGACGTCCATGTCTTGTTGGCCATGCTCACCATCCGCGGTGTATACGAGCGGCACCAGGTCACCTCGCTGAACCATGGCGTGGGCCTGGACACTGCAGCGATCGAGCTGCTGCTGCCGACCTACGGCGAGCAGCTCGGACTCAAAGGCAAAATCTGCACCCACTGGTCACTCAACCCCCACCCCAACTTGATCCCTGCCATCGAGTCCGGATGGGTGGACAAGATCATCGCCTTCGGTGGGGAGGTGGGTATGAGCCGGTACGTCGCCGCCCGCCCCGACATCTTCACCACCGGCCCAGACGGCACACTGCGTTCCAACCGCATGGCCGCCCAGTCCGCCGGCCTCTACGCCACCGATATGTTCGTCGGTTCCACCCTGCAGATCGACCCGCACGGAAACTCCTCGACGGTGACCCAGGGCCGACTGGCCGGCTTCGGCGGTGCCCCGAACCTCGGCGCGGACTCACGCGGTCGGCGGCACTCCAGCCCCGCCTGGTTCGACCTCGCCGAAGGCCGCGGTTCCCTCGGTGTGGAACGCGGACAGAAGCTGGTCGTCCAGATCGCCGAGACCTTCAACGCCGGGTCCGAACCGAAGTTCGTCGAGCAGCTCGACGCCGTCGCGGTCGGCAAGAACGCCAACCTCGACCTGGCGCCCGTAATGGTTTACGGCGACGACCTCACCCACCTCGTTTCCGAGGTCGGCGTCGGCTACCTCTACAAGGCGCAGAGTATCGACGAACGACGTCGGACCGTCGCCGCCCTCGCCGGTGTGACCCCGCTGGGGCTTCAGACGACCCCGGAGGACGTCGCCGAACTGCGCCGCGACGGGCTACTCGCTCTGCCGGAGGACCTCGGTGTCCGTCCGTCGGACGCCAACCGCAGCCTGCTCGCCGCTCACTCCATGGAGGAGCTGGTCGACTGGTCCGGTGGCCTCTACGATCCGCCGGCGAAGTACCGGAGCTGGTGATCGCCGTGACCACCGCAATCACTGCAGCCACCATGACCCCCGCGGTCGAAACAACCACCCGAATCACGGTCGCCCGGTCGCTCGGCCGCGCAGCGGTAAAAGCCCTGCTGGACGAGGTGTACCTGGTCGGCAAGCCTGGTCTCGTCGGTCCAGAGAGCGCCCGCGGCCACTCCGACATGGACGCTTCGCTCATGAGGGACTCCGCCCGGAGCCTGCAGGACACCTTCACCGCCTTGGCCGAGCTTGGCGCCGAGGTCCCGGTCGGCCAGGAACTGCGCGACGCCCTGGGCAGGATCGGACGCGGCGGGGAACGGCAGATGATGACCGTCACCGGCGGGGTCAACACCCACCGCGGAGCTATCTGGAACCTCGGGCTGCACGTCACCGCCACCGCCGCCCTGCTGCAGCAGGGGACCCCGACAACGGCGGAGGCGATCACTTCGCGTGCCGGAGCCATTGCTTCATTTCAGGACAGCATCCTGAAGAGCAACGCAGCTGATACAGCAGACCAGAACTCCGGAGTAGGCGAACGTCCCGGAGCCCGGGCACGTCGGACCTACCGGGTCGGCGGCGCACTCTCGGAGGCCGCCAGCGGTTTCCCCCATGTTCGTCGGATCCTCGACGCCTTCGCCCACGCGAACTCTGTCGGTCTGGAGTCGGACGATCGACACCTCCACGGTCTTCTGACCTGCATGGGATCGCTCGTTGACACCTGCCTCCTGCACCGCGGCGGTATGGCCGGACTGGACCTGGTCCGTACCGGTGCAGCAGCCGTCACCGCTGAGACCGTCCGGACCGGACGCCTCGACCACGTCGGTGTTCGTGCCCTGGACGCCCGGATGACCGATGCCTCCCTGTCTCCCGGCGGCAGTGCTGATCTACTGGCCTGTGCCCTGTTTCTGCAGGACCGCCCCGACCTGCACCGCCCCGCCCACCACCACAACGAAGGACTGACATGCAACTGATCACCGGAACCTACAGCAGCGGAACCCGGATCGACCGGGATGTCCACATCGGCGTCGTCGGCTCGGGCGACCTCGAGGTCCTGCTCACCTCACCGTCCGAGCCCGGTACCACCACCGTCCGGGTCCGCACCTCCGTCGATGGCTTCGACATCACCTGGCGGCGCGTCCTCGACCGCTTCTTCGAGAGCAACGACATCGCCTGTGACGTCGAGATCAACGACTTCGGTGCCACACCCGGCATGGTTTCCGTCCGTCTCTCGCAGGCATTCGACCTGGCTTCCCACGAGGACGCCTCCTCCGCCGCCGACCCCACCCGTGGATCCGACGGCATGCCGTTCACCGAGCTCACCGCCCGTCAGCGGGCCGCGGCCATCCTCGACCCCGGAACGTGGCGTGAGATCCTCGGGCCGTCCGACCACGTCGAATCCAGCCACCTGGAGCCCCAGGGCATCGTGCCCGCCGCCGACGACGGGGCGGTCATCGCCCGCGGCACCATCGACGGCACCCCCGCGGCCGTGGTGGCCCTGGAGGGACGCTTCCAGGGTGGCGGCATCGGCGAAGTCTCCGGCGCGAAGATCGCCGCGGTGCTGGAACGCGCACTCGTCGATGCCGAAGCCGGTCAGCCGGTCAAGGTCGTCCTGCTCCTGGAGACCGGAGGCATCCGACTGCAGGAGGCGAACCTGGGTCTGCTGGCCATCGCCGAGATCCACGCCGGCATCGTCGCCCTGCAACGGCACACCCCGGTGACCGCGGTCATCGCCGGCATGGTCGGCTGCTTCGGTGGCATGGGCATCGCCGCCGGTCTGTGCGACCACATCGTGATGACCCGGGCGGGACGGCTGTCCCTCAACGGGCCGGAGGTTATCGAGACCGAGGCCGGGATCGAGGAGTTCAACTCCTCCGACCGCGGCACCGTGTGGGCGGTCACCGGCGGTGAGCACCGTGTGAACACCGGACGGGCGGACGACCTGGTCGCCGACACCGCCGACGCCGTGCGGGACGCGGTCATCGCCTGCGGAACCGATCCCGCCACCGTCCACCGCGCCGACAAGGTGGACGACCTCCTCGCTGAACTGGCCGACACCACCACCGAAAGGACCGCCCGATGAACACCCCAGAAAAGAACACGAAGAAGAACACGGAGCAGACCGCACCGGAGTACGGACGTGCCTGGTTCACTGCTCTGAACTGCGGTGACACCCCCACCAGCGGATCTCTGCTCACCGGACAGACCACCCTTGCCGACGGAACGGTCGCACCCCTGGCCGCCGTGGTCCCCGACGCTGACAGCCGATTCCCCCGGGCCCGAAACGGCGAGGTCGGACTCCGGGAGTCCCTGGAACTGGCCGCCTGGGTTCGTGGTCTCGACAGTGACACCAGTGTCCCGCTGATCCTGGTCATCGACGTGCCCAGTCAGGCCTACGGCATCGTCGAGGAGCGCTTCGGACTGAACACCACGATGGCCACCGCCGTGAACGCCATCGCGCAGCAGCGGCTCGACGGTCGTCCGATTGTCGCCCTGGTGGTCGGCAAGGCCATCTCCGGTGCCTTCCTCACCTCTGGTCTGCAGGCCAACCGCATCGTGATGCTCGACCACGACGGTGTCCAGGTGCAGGTGATGGGTAAGAAGGCCGCGGCCCGGATCACCCGGCGCAGTGTCGAGCAGATGGAGGCTGCGGCGAAGAACGTGCCCGCGATGGCCTTCGACGGAGCGTCCTTCGTGACCCTCGGTGGCGTCTTTGACACCGTCGCCCCGTCCAACCCGGCGGATCCCGCCGGTGACGACCTCACCGCTGCCCGGGAGGCGGTCGGCCGCGCGCTGGCCGACATCCGCGAATCCGGCGACCGGGATCTCCGTAGCCGACTTGAGTCGGAGGCGGCAAAAAGATCCCGGGCGCTGTCCCGGACCGTGCGCCAGGAGGTGGACGCACAGTGGTGACCGGATTGACCAGGCTGACCCAGGTGACCGGCATCGCGGTTGCCAGGGTGCATGATCTCGTCGAATTGTCTCCGACGGCGGTGATCGAACTCTGTGGGCAGGCAGCGCAGGACGGAGCGTCCTGGGTTGCGGAGAGCTTGGACACCTCGGCCTGGGCCGTGGTGCGGCGAGCACGTCCGGTGCACGGGCACAATGTGGCGGTCGGGGTGCGCGGCCCGCTGCGTCACCAACGGTGGGGTGCCGAAGTTCCGGTGAGCGACATCGTCCGGACCCTCAGCCCTGATGACCTGGCATTCCGTGGTGTGCCGCGACGCCACCTCCCGGCTTTCCATGCCTTGTCCTTGTTGCAGACCCCTGATGCACGGAATCTGTTTCCGGGCCCGTGGGGTCCCGGCGGAAGCGTCGGTGCCGAACTCGCCGGCGGGGTGGAGAGCGTCCATGCTAAGAGCGACCTTGACCTCGTCGTGCGGGTGGCGGAGGTGCCGGACGCCGCTACGCTGGAGGCCGTGAACCAGGTAGTCGCAGCAGTGGGGGAGAAGGCCGATGCGCAGGTTGATGTGCTGGTCGAGACCCCGCACGGTGGGATCCATCTGTCCGAACTACTGGCATCCGTGTCTGACGGTGCTGCCGATGGAAAACGCGGTGGCTCGGTGGTCGCCCGCACACCTGATGGTCCTGCGCTGCTCTATCCCTGGGGCGCATCATGACCACCGTCCTCCTGTTCGGCGGCCAGGGGAGCCAGACCACGGGCATGCTCCACGAATGGTCGAACCTGCCCCAGGTAGTCGCGCACGTGGCGGAGGCCTCGGAGGTGTTGGGAGAGGACGTCCTGCAACTCGATGCTGCCGAAGCGCTGACCGGCACCCGGGCCGTCCAGCTCTCTCTGCTGATCCTGCAGTGCGGCATCGCCGCCGCCCTGGAAGATACCGGACTACGGCCTGATATCGGTGCCGGTCACTCTCTCGGTGGGTGGAGTGCCGCCGTCTCAGCCCGTGCGCTCGACTTCTCTGACGCCGTGCGTCTTGTGGACATTCGGGCGACAGGGATGGCCGCAGCCGCGCCCGATGGCTATGGCATGTCCGCGGTCATGGGTCTGCGACAACCAGCCATGGAGCAGCTGGTCGCCGAGCTCCGCGATGAAGGTCATGACGCCTGGCTGACGAATGCGAACACCCCGACCCAGTTCACGGTGTCCGGGTCGGAGTCGGCATTGGAATCGGTCTACGACCGTGCGGCCGATGCGGGGGCGACGAAGGTCGTGCGGTTGGCCGTCGCAGTGCCGGCTCATAGTCCGTTGATGGAGCCCGCGCGGGACGCCCTCGCTGTTGCCGCACGTGACGTGACCGTGGGGACGCTCCGGTACCCGGTGCTGGCGAACACCAACGGGCGGTTGCTGCGTCGGGCCGACCGGGTAATCGCGGATCTTGTGGACTCGACGTCCTTGCCGGTGCAGTGGACGACGGGGATGTCCACACTGGCCGAACGTGGTGTGGACTGCTGGGTCGAGACTGGTCCGGGACGCACGTTGCTCGGGATGCTGCAGGGATTGTCGTGCAAGGACCGCAACTGGACGGTCGACGGCATCGGCGTGGAGGAGGCCGTGACCCGCTGGCGCGTGTTCCGGTGACCGTGGTGGTTGGGTGACTCCACACAGCTTGCCATCGGGCGAAAGCCACCTCGATTCCGGCCATCTACACTGACCAGCCGACCACTTACGATGCCAGCAGCATCCCTGGGCCAAACAGCTGGACCTGGGAACCGACGACCTGGAACGCATGACCAGTTTCCTCACCGCAGTCGAGGGGCCGCAGTGGACAACATTTTGTTCCACGATGACTGCCCGCGGAGGAGACGGAGTAGTCCGCAGCGTTACTCGCCGCAGCAGACGCAACAGCCGGGGTCGCGGTCTGGCATCCTTGGGGAACCTCCGACGCCGACCGAAAAGAGTGCCCCATGCCGCACGCCCCGGATGCACGGAAACGCCTGATCTACGGGCGGGTGTTCTCGGTCCTGCTGATCCTGCTGTGGTTGGGCGTCGCAGCCGTCGGCGGCCCCAAGTTCGGCGAGATCAGCGAGGTCGCCACCAACGGCCAGTCAGCGTTCCTGCCGGAGTCGGCCGAATCCACCGTCGTCGTTGACCGGCTGGAGGACTTCCAGGATTCCGGGGCAGCCCCGGCCATCGTCGTCATCACCACCGAGGACGAGGGCAACAGCGGAGCCAGCCAGGTAGACCCGGCTGCGCTCGCAGGCTTGCCCGACCAACTCGCCACAGCTGTCAACGAGGTGGACGGCACCACCGATTCCATGGCCAGCCCTCCGCTTCCCTCCGAGGACGGCGAAGCGGTGCAGATCATCGTCCTACCGTCCGAGGCCACGGCACCGGCGGATGCCGTCGACGCGCTCGACGAGGTTCTGGGCACCGGCTTACCCGCAGGTCTGGAGGCACAGGTCACCGGCCCCGCAGGGTTCAGCGCCGATCTGTCGGCGGCCTTCGCCGGCATCGACGGACTGCTCCTGCTCGTCGCCGTGGCAGCGGTCCTGGTGATCCTCATCCTGGTGTACCGCTCACCCTTCCTGCCGCTGATCGTGCTGCTGAGCTCGATGGTTGCCCTGTGCGCGGCCGTGCTGGTCAACGTCGCCCTGGCCCGGGCCGGGGTGGTTATGATCAACGGCCAGATCCAGGGCATCCTCTTCATTCTCGTCATCGGCGCGGCCACCGACTACGGGTTGCTGTACACCGCGCGCTACCGCGAGGAACTCAAACGGCACGACAGCACCTGGGCGGCCACCGCGGCGGCACTCCGTGGCACCTGGCAGCCCGTGCTCGCCTCCACGGCCACGGTGATTGCCGGCCTGCTGTGCCTGCTGCTCTCCGACCTGGCCTCGAACGCCGGCCTGGGACCGGTGGCCTCCGTCGGCATCGCCGCGGCGTTCCTGACGTCCCTGACATTCCTGCCCGCCGTCCTCGCGCTGCTGGGCCGCCGGGTCTTCTGGCCGAGGATTCCCAGGCAGGACGACTCGGCCACCGGCGGAACCGCCGTGACCCGAGACGGAATCTGGGCCCGTATCGCCGCGCGGGTGGAACGAGGTCCGCGCCGTATCGCCGTCGGGGTCGGGCTGGTGTTGGTCGTCGGCTGCGCCGGATTGGTCACCCTCGACGCCGACGGGATCCCCACCAGTGACTACGTCATCGGGCAGAGCGACGCCCGCGACGGGCAGGATGCCCTGGACCGCCACTTCCCGGCCGGCTCCGGCACCCCCACCTACGTCCTGGTTCCCGAAGACAACAGGGCTGCGGTGGAATCGACGGTCGCCGGCATGGAGGGTGTGCAGTCCGTCGACATCACCTCCGGCAACGGCACCGGGCCCACTGTGGTGGACGGGGAGGTGCTGCTGGAGGTCACGCTCACCGACTCGCCGTACTCCGATGAGGCGGAGGACACCGTCCGAGAGATCCGCGGCGGGACGGGCGACCTCGGTGCGAAGGTCGGCGGGACCACCGCCACGGAACTGGACACCAAGGACACCTCGGTGGCCGACCGCACGGTGATCATTCCGCTGGTGCTGCTGGTCATCACCCTCATGCTCGCCGTCCTGTTGCGCTCCCTCGTTGCGCCGCTGGTGTTACTGGCCACGACCGTGCTCAGCTTCGGCACGGCCCTGGGTATCGGCGCGGTGATCTTCACCCTGATCGGCTTCACCGGCGCGGACCCGTCGGTACCGCTCTATGCGTTCGTGTTCCTCGTCGCGTTGGCCATCGACTACAACATCTTCCTGATGACCCGGGTCCGTGAGGAGGCCACCGTGCACGGCACCGCAGCCGGGGTGAGCCGCGGCTTGGTCAGCACCGGCGGCGTGATCACCAGCGCAGGCATCGTGCTGGCGACGACGTTCGCTGCCCTGCTGGTGATCCCGATCCATTTCCTGGTGCAGTTGGCGATCATCATCTCGCTCGGCGTGCTGATCGACACTTTCCTGGTGAGGACGTTCCTTGTCCCGGCTCTGACGCACATGCTCGGGGACCGGATCTGGTGGCCCGGTCGGCCGGGTCGGCTGGGTCGGCCTTCCGCCCCGCAACATAGACGGAGAGGTCATTTTTGGAGGCCAGACGTGACCTCTCTGTCTATGTTGCGGGCAAAGGCGGTCTGGTACTCAGCCCAGTCATGCGACCTTCGCCAGGTCCCCCGTTACGATGCCACCGCGGAGCCTGGTGGCACGATCCCCTTTGGTGGTGCCGCCTCTGTGCTTGTGTTTCCCACGGGCGGCACCGGTAGCGTGTTCTATGCCTTGGTGTCCCCGGTGTCCCCGGTGGACTCGGTTGACTCGGTTGACTCGGTTGACTCAGCGGATTCGTTGGCCATGGCGGACGCGGCGACCTCAGTGTTGTCGGCCCCCTCGGCGGACGCAGCGACTCCGGCAGGCTCGCTGTTCTCAGCGGACCAAGCGGCTTCAGAGCCCTCAGAGCCCTCAGAGCCCTCAGAACCCTCAGCGTCCTGCCTGTCCGTAGCGTCCTCGGCCACCGTGCGGCGTCCACGTGCAGCGGCCACGCCGATGAGCGCGATACCGAGGACCACCCAGCCGAGCATCACCAGGATCGGCTGAAGGATGGCCGCACCGTCGAAGAAGGCGACCGAACGGGTGGCGTCACCTGCGGCACCGATCGGCAGGAACTGGCCGATCGTGCCCCAGGGCGAAGGCAGCCAGTCCGGTCCGGCTGTGAGCCCCGACAGCGGATTGGCGATCAGGATCGTGATCAGCGCGCCGATCCCCAGACCCGCATAGCCGAACAGGGCCTGCAGTCCGATGACGAACAGTGAGGTCGCGGCGATACCGAGTGCCAGCACACCGGAGGTTGCCCAGTAGTTCGCGTCGACGGTGCCGTAGCCGAACTGCAGCATCGCGCCGATCGCCAGACCGGCCAGTGCGGAGAATGCCAGGGACCCGATGATGCGCACACCGTAGCGCTTCTTGAACACGATCGACAGCGCCGCCGCGGAGATCACACCGCCGAAAGCCAGCGGCAGCGCCAGCCCGGTCAGGCCGGAGGCGGCGGGGTCGTAGTCGGTGGTGGGGGCGACGTCCTGCATATCAACCGGCAGGCCCTGGGCCTGCAAACCCTGGGCGATACCGCTGAGCATCTGGACGTAGGGCTGACCTGCGCCGGAGGCGGCGTAGAACATCGCGCCCTGGTCGGACAGCGCGATGGCGCCGACGGAGTCACGGTCGGCCACGGCCGCCTCGGCGGCGGCCTCGTCCTCGACGGTGGTGAACTCGAATGCCCCGGGCTGCTGTTGGTCCAGCATTTCGGTGATCTGCGAGACGGCCTCGTCGGGCCCGGAGATGCTGAGGGGGAGGTTCTCTGCGCCCGAGTTGTACTGCGGGGTGAGGAAGGCGAAGAGCATCAGGGTCACCGCGGCGGTGAGGCCGAGGACGATGGCCGTGAGCTTGCCGCCGATCGACGGCGAAGCCTTGTCGGACGCGCTGTCGGACGCACTGCCGGCCGCAGCGTCGTCCGTGGCGACGGCCGCAGCCTCGTCCGGGGTGCCGGACGCGTTGTCGGCCGCAGGATCAGGCGCAGTGTGAGGCGCAGTGTGAGGCGCAGTGTCAGGCGCAGTGCCGGGCGCAGCAACTGCTGCGGCGTCGGACGTTCTGTCGCCCGCCGGTTGGGTGGGCTCGGACCGATCGGACATCGGGAACCTCCGTGTTGTCGAGAGAGAGAGTATATGGAACGTGAGGTTCCATTGGCTGTTGGGGACGGTAACGTCCCGCATGGGTGATGGCAATATGGACAGCAAGATCGGCAGAGAGTAGGCAGCAGCTAGACAGCGGTAATCAAGGAGATTGATCCGTGTGCGCAGATGCCAGTGGCAACCGGGAGGCGCTCATCGCACCCTTGCCACTGCAGCGGCACCGGACATGCACGGCTGGGTCCTCGACACGGTCATCGACGGGCTCGGGGGAAACGCTGGAAAGCACGGTTGACGTCGGTATGCGCGGTGTCGCTGAGTGCGCGGAACGGGGAGGGGACCAGGCGTGACGACGGTGCCGCCCACGTCCCGACGAACTTTCCGCCGCGCACTATTGTCCGACGGAACACCCCGCGGTTACCGGGCGCGACCTGCTCGTGGTGCTCGGCGGTCATGAAGCTCAGCCGGTCGCGGTAGCCCAGCACGATTTCGTCGAAGGCGGGCAGCAGGAAGGTGCCGTGGGCCTTGCGTTTCACCGCGGCGAGGTCGTCGAAGAGGCCGGGGCGGTGCAGGCGCCCGTCGGCTTCCTCGAACAGGTCGGGGCCGCTCGTGCCGTCACCCCTGTCACTGTTGCTTTCGCTGCCACTGCTACTGCCACCGTCGCTGCCGTTGAGTTCCGTCGCTGCCTCCTTGATCAGCGCGACGGGCAGCTTCGTCCACCACGCGAAGTCTCGTAGGTCAGCGGGGCCATGACTGTGCAGGTAGCGTCGCAGCAGTGCCGCGGCCGCTGCGGTGCGGTCGCCGTTGAAGCGTGACTCCAGGTCGGTGCCGTCCGGCAGCCAGGTGTCGGACGCGACGATCACCTGGTCGCCCTGCCGGAACGGGCCGTAGACCGCGGTGCCGTGCAGCATCATGTCGCGGATCAGCAGGTAGCGCATCGACTGGTTGCCGGGCAGACCGCAGGCGATGAACTGCTCGTTGAGCTCGGCTCGGGTCAGCCCGTCCGGGTGCTCGTCGAGGACGTCATGGGCGCGGGCGATGTCGGAGTCGGTCAGCCCGTCGCGCTCCAGCCGACGCCGGGACTCCCTGCGCTGCTGCCTCGAGCACAGTTCGGTGACCCAGCGGGCGTCTTCGGCGGCCAGGGCGAAGACGGTGGAGCGCATGGGGTAGCTGCGGACGATCGCCCCGCGGTCGAAGGCATCCGTGACCTGCTGTGCGGCATCCTTCTGATCCGTCTGTTTCCGATCTCTGAGGCGTAGCGCGATCGAGCTGATCACCCCGCCGAGCTCCTGGCCCTGCATCGGACCCATGGCGGTGAGGACCTCTTGTGGGCTGGTGGCGGTGGGGGAGACGAGGCCCTGGGCGAGCAGGCGCGCCTCGACGAGCAGCGGGTTGACCATGGTGCCCAAGGATAGGGGAGTGCTGCCGCACCGAAGCCGAGCATCCACATCAGGGCGATCAGCCCGAGGATGATCGCCGGTCCGGGGGAGACGTCACGCCCGCCACCGGTGGTGAAGAACTGTTTCACGGCCAGCGCGACGGCACCGACGACGAGCCCGCCGAGGACACCCAGGATTATCAGGACGATCTGCATAGTCCCTCCGTACAGCCGGGGGGTGGACAGCAATTGTCGTGCTACCCTCGCGGACGACACGGGGTGCCGTGGTTGGTCGGGGAATACCCGGCGGGCACGGCTGAGACCACACCCGTTGAACCTGAACCAGTTCGTACTGGCGGAGGGATTGTCCGGCATCACCGGTGTGTGTCGTGGGCTGTACCCCATGAGTCGTGCAGCGCCCGTAGCAGCAGCACACCCGATGCCCCTTCCGCTTGTGACCTCTTTTGAAAGGCATGAGCATGACCCAGCAGCTTCCCCTGTCCGAGCAGACCGTCCTGGTCACCGGCGGAGCCCGCGGCCTCGGCGCCGCCATCACCGAGGCCTTTCTCCGCGAGGGCGCGACGGTGATCGTGAACTACCACTCCAGTGCGGACGCCGCGGCCGCCATCGTCGCCGAGCACCCCGGCAAAGCCCTGGCTGTGCACGCCGACGTGCGGGACCGCGAGCAGGTCGAGGGGATCTTCGCCGCCGTCGCCGCCGCCGGGCTGGGACCGGTGACCACCGTGGTCAACAACGCCCTCGTGGACTTCTCCTTCAACGGCGACGCCCGCGACAAGGCCGCCGAGATCCCCTACAGTTCCTTCACCGCACAGTTCGACGGTGCGGTCCGTGGCTCACTCAACGTCATCCAGTCGGCGTTGGACGACTTCCGCGCCGTCGGGTCCGGACGCGTGGTCAACATCGGCACGAACCTCTTCCAGTACCCGGTGGTGCCCTACCACGACTACACCGCCGCCAAGGCCGCGCTACTGTCTCTGACCAGGACCTTCGCTGATGATCTGGGCCCGGACGCGATCACGGTGAACATGGTCTCCGGTGGTCTGCTGCGCACCACCGACGCTTCGGCGGCCACCCCGGAGGAGGTCTTCGACGGCATTGCGTCCGGCACCCCGCTGCGCGAGGTCACCACCCCGGAGCAGTTCGCCGACAGCGTACTGTTCTTCGCCTCCCCGTGGGCGCGTGCGGTGACCGGCCAGAACCTGGTCGTCGACGGCGGACTGGTGAAGGACTGATGCCTGAATGACGGATGCACAGATGCACCTCAACCTCTTCGCCTACGGCTGCGGACACCATTCGGCGGCGTGGCGGGCGCCCGGTGACGGCACCGGTGAACCCGCCACCCGGCTCGGCGACATCACCTGGTGGGAGTCGCTGGCCCAGACAGCCGAACGCGGCCTGTTCGACGCCTTCTTCCTCGCCGACGGCCAGGCGCACAGCCCCGTCCCCGGCCCCGGCTGGTTCCTGGAACCGCTGACCACACTCACCGCCATCGCCCGCGCGACCAGTCACATCGGCGTGGTGTCCACCGTCTCCTCGACGTTCTGGACGCCCTTCCACGCCGCCCGTGTCAGCGCCAGCCTGGACCACATCTCCGGTGGTCGCGCCGGGATCAACGTGGTGACCTCCATGACCGACGCCGAGGCCCGCAACCACGGCATGGACGCTTTGCCGGGCCATGCCGAGCGCTACGCCCGGGCCGACGAGTTCATCGACGCGGTCACCGCCCTGTGGGACTCCTGGCCCGACGCCACCGACCGCTCATCAGCCCAGGTCATCGACCATCATGGCCGGTTCTTCGACGTCGACGGTCCGCTGAACATCCCCTCCACCCCGCAGGGGCGTCCGGTGCTGTTCCAGGCCGGGGCGTCCGAACCAGGCCGTGACCTCGCCGCACGCCACGCCGAGGGGATCTACGCGGTGGCGTGGGATCTGGAGTCCGCAGCGTCCTACCGCTCCGACGTGCGCGCGCGTGCCGCGAAGGTAGGACGCGACCCTGATGAGCTCATCGTCATGCCGGGGCTGGTCACCTTCGTCGGACGCACCGAGCAGGAGGCCCGCGACAAGCAGCGGGCGCTCAATGAGTTGCTGCCGGTGGAGGATTCGCTGGCGCAGCTGTCCTTCTTCGTCGGGCAGGACACCACCACCGCGGCCTGGGAGTTGGATGGCCCGGTGCCGGAGCTGCCGCCGCTGGAGGAGTTCACCGGCCCGGCCGGACGCTACGGCACGATCCTGCGGATCATCGAGACGACCCCCGGTATCACCGTGCGTGACCTGCTGGGATTTTTGGCTGCTGGTGGTGGTCATGCCACATTCGTGGGCACTCCGGAGCAGATCGCCGACGAGATGCAGCGGTGGGTCACCGGCGGTGGTGCCGACGGGTTCAACCTCATGCCGCCGACCTTGCCGGGTGGTGTGGAGGACTTCGTGGAGCTGGTGGTGCCGGTGCTGCAGGAGCGTGGGTTGTTCAGGACGTCCTACCCGGCGACGACGCTCCGCGGGAACCTGGGCGGGAACCTGGGCGGTTAAAGGCTGCCGAGGGCGCCGTGGCGTCCCCACACGAACCAGAGGATCGGCCCGAGGATGGGGAAGGCGAAGGCGATCAGCACCCAGACCACCTTGCCGCCGCCACTGATCTGGCGGTGCTTGACGATCTCCACCAGGGCGACAACGAACATGACCAGCCAGGCGAGGACCGCGGCTGCCATGAGGAGGACGACGATTACTTCAGGACCCATGGTGCTCACAGTAGTGGAGGAATCGTCCGAGGAAATCAGGCCTCGGTATGACCCGGTATGGCCCCGGTGTGCGAGGCAGGTGTCCACCGATCAGTGCGTTCGGTGGCCGGCCGCGCGTACCCTGGGTAGTGCAACTGCACCAGACGACAGTGAGGTGAGAACCGGTATGACTGAGACAGCACCTGACGTCACTCCCGATCCCGAGAAGGATCGCGACCCGAATCAGGACCCGAACCGCGACCAGGTGAACACGCCCTCCGACCTGCCCCAGCAGGGCCCTGCCAGCGAGGACGAGAAGATCGACGAGCAGGGCGAAGAGACCTTCCCCGCCAGTGATCCGCCCGGCAACTACTGACACACCACGGGCCTACACACCACGGGCCCAGATCTACACCGAGACCAACGACTCAACCCCTGAACCGCCACGGCATGTGGCTGCTCAGGGGTTGAGTTCTGTGCGGTGCGCGTCCTACCGCAAGTGTCAGCGTCCTACAGCGACCGTGACATCCGGTCGGCGACCCAGTTCGAACCCTTCAGGTTCGGGTGGATAATCATGTTGTAGTGCGGGGTGGTGGTGTCGATGATGCCGGAGATAAAGCGCTGGTTGTCCGGCGCGCAGGTTCCACGGTTGGCGGTTTCGGCCTTCAGGTCCACGAAGTTGATGTTGTTGCGGGTCGCGGCCTCGGCCTGCATGCTGCGCACCCAGCGCTCGACGTCGGAGAGCACCGGCACCGGCAGGCCGGCGGGCAGGTTCGGCACCACGTTGAGGAAGCAGAACATGCCGTTGGAGGTGATCGACATCTGCCCGGCGAAGACGATCTTCGCGTTCGGGGCGTAGGCGCGGACCTTGTTCACCGCGGCACGGGTCTCGGCGAGGAAGCGGTTGCGGACATCACCGGGGTTCAGGATGTCCGCACCGTTGTCGGTGCCGTTGGGGCCGTGGTTGTTCATGCCGTAGTTCAGGACGACGGTGCGGGTGCCGGCGTGGATGTCACCGGCGCGGTGGGCGGCGTCGACCCGGGAGATGGCGCGCTTGGAGGTCAGCCCGGAGCAGGACCAGTCATTGACCGGCACACCGTGGCGCTTGCTGAGCTGCCTCGGCCAGGAGTTCGGCGCCTGCAGGCAGCCGGACTGCCGCGGGTAGTTGTCGGGGACGAAGCCGTCGACGTTGCGGAAGGTGTTGTAGTACTGGTCCGGGTTGGCGGCGTAGGAGTCTCCGATGACCACGACGTTGCCGTTCGGGGCGGCGGTGGCGGGCTGTGCGGCGACGGTGATGCCGAGGCCCACCGAGGCGGCGGTCAGCAGGGAGAGCACCCCGCGGGCGACCTTGCTGTTACGGAGGCGGGCGGTGCGCCGGTGTGCGCCGGTGGCGCGGTGCGTATTCACGAAACATGTCCTCTCGAAAAGCGTCCGGTGGGACGCTGCGTCTACACGTCAGTCTAAGGGGTAAGACCGTTGCGGGAACAAGATCGTTACTTTTGCGTGATGTAACAGGCGTGCTCGGCTGGTATGTGCTGGTACGCCCTGGGCGAATGGGGGTGGACGTGGGAGAATGACAGTCATGGAACATAGTCCCACTAAGTTCAGGTGGCATTCGGAGAACGGTGCGTCGGCCCCGGCGGAGATCGTCGAGGTGGATGATTCGATGACCGCGGACAAGGCGTTGGGGATGCTGCGTCGTGGCACGGGGTTGTTGTGGTGCGGTGACTTCCACAATGCCCGCCAGTTGATGGCCGCCGTGGACCGCCGGTTGTCGAAGGCGGCAGGACGCTCCGGACGCTCCGGGGGTCGCCGTCGCGGGAAGGGTACCGGCCGCGGTGACCAGGGTGGACGCGGCGGCCGTGGTGGTGCAGGACGGGGCAATCAGTCCGCAGGGGCGGTACCGGACGCCCGGACCCTGTTCCTGAACCAGCGCGCTGACCGGGCGACGCGGGCGGCGACCCTCGGGAACATCCTGGTGGCCCTCGGCCCGGGGTGGACGCTGGATCTGCGCCGTGCACCGGATGTCGCGGAGGCCTGCGGGCACGCGTACGGTTCGTGGACCGGGGGGGATGAACCGGTCGTGGTGTCGTTGACGGAGCTACAGGGGGTGCTCGGGGCGTGGCAATGGCACCTCAAGGGCATTGAGATAGAGGAGCTGGGGGAGCGGCTGTACCCGGACTACGGGGTGTTCTCCCCGGTGCGTAATGAGTATGCGGGTCTGGTGGACCGGGCTGCGGCCGCGCGCTTCGGTGGTGCGGATGCTTCCGGCACTGCGGGAACAGCCGCCAGTGAGCCCGCCGGCCGTGTCCTCGAGATCGGCACCGGTACCGGTGTGCTGGCCGCTGTCCTGGCGAAACAGGGTGCGACGCATGTGACCGCGACGGATGTCAACGAACGGGCGGTCGACTGTGCCCGCGGCAACCTTGAACGCCTCGGGTACGGGGACCGGGTCGATGTCGTGGTTGCGGACCTGTGGCCGGACGCTTCCCGGTACGACGTCGTCGTCTTCAACCCACCGTGGTTGCCCGGGGTTCCGTCGTCCGACCTGGAGCAGGGCATCTACGACGCGGACTCCGATGCCCTGCGCCGCTTCCTGGCCGAGCTGCCGGAACGTCTCACGGAGGTCGGGGAGGGCTGGCTGGTCCTGTCGGACCTTGCCGAGCACCTGGGGCTGCGTACCCGTGAGCAGTTGGAGGGTTGGTTCGCCGAGTCAGGGCTGAAGGTGGTGGGACGCGAGGACACCGCACCGCGACATCCGAAGGCCCGGGACGAGAACGACCCACTGCATGTCGCGCGCTCGGCGGAGGTCACGTCACTCTGGAGGCTTGCGCTGGAGAAGTAGCGGAGAGGCAGTGCACAGCAGGGAAAGGAGAGCAACGCGGCACCCGAGAGTCTCGACGCGACCTTCAACCTTTAGGCAGATCTTATGCATGACCTGCGGGTTTGTGGTCTCTGTGTGGGGTGTGTAGATTATGTCGAGTGCCGC
>DGYFD06202__coassemble_332_pt1 | contig 22426 bp, 19 predicted proteins | sample DGYFD06202__metabat2_high_PE_009 | metagenome-assembled genome bin DGYFD06202
TGTCCCGCTACTGCCGCGGACGGTGATCCGGGTCGGTGATGCCTGCCAGGTATGCAGTGCCTGGGCGAGGTAGGACGCATCGACCGTCGCCGCCCCGACGTATCGGGCGGCGTGCACCTGCTCGGCGTTGATCCTGGTCCAGTCCAGAGACCACCTGGTGTTCCGGAGCAACTGGTCGAAGAAGTACCGCTGGGTCCGTGAGTTGCCGTCGCGGAACGGGTGGACCATGGTCAGCTCCGCCCAGTGGTCATCGACCGTGGCAAGGGCAGCGTCGATGTCCGTGACTGATGGAGGACGACGGGCAATGTCGCGGATGACCCGGTCCAGTTCCCGGTCGACGAACTGTGCCCGGCACATCGCCATGCCCATGGCCCCGACTTCTGTGGTTCGAAGTTCTCCGGCCCACGGATAGATGTCCTGCATCAGGAAAGAATGGACGCCGACGAGGTCATCGCGGGTGAAGCTGGTCAGTGGTGCGGCGCGTTCCAGCTCAGCCAGCCGGCGTGCTGCGAGTTCCCCTCCCAGAATCTCGAGCTCCCGGTCATCGGCTGCCCCGCCATGGTCATCGATGCAGCGACAGCGGCGACCTTCTGGTCCTCGGTCCTGTTCTCATCCATAACTGATCATTCTGCCTGCTCATTCGGGGTCAGAGAAGGGAGAGGAAGGCCCGGAGACACCGGCCCGCTTAACCCCGGAACCGCACTGCCTGGGGCACCAGCTCCTCCAGGCTGAGGTTCACATGCTTCCGCCGCACCTCCACCGACGAGTGGGAGTGCCCGTTGACGGTGCACTCGAAGCCCTCGCGTCCCGCCCACCTGTCCAACGTCTGGGTCTGGTGCGGATCAGGCACCGCATCCTTCCCAGTCGCCCGAGGGATGTGGGTCATCAACACCTGCCAGCGCCCGATTCGGATCTGCAGCTCCAGTGCGATGACATCGAAGACCTCCCGGTACGCCGGCGTCCACGTCACCACCGGGTCCAGACCGAACATCGGGTGGATCCGGTCATGGTTACCGTGGACCAGCCACATCGTGAGGTTCTTCTGCGCCTTCAGCTCGGCGAGGCAGTCGAGCGCACAGGCGTCCTCACGCACCGAAATATCTCCCAGGCACAGCAACGTGCCGCCGTCCGGCACCTCCCGCAGGTCGGAGACGGTCCGGAGAGTGTCGGTCTTAGAATGCAGCGTAATCGGAAAGTCTAGTACCAACCATCCCAGCCATCACCTTCTAGAGCGAGAGCAGCTCAGCGGACATCTTCTTGACGACCACGCAGGTCTGAGGAATGATCAACTCTAGACGATCCACAATGGGGAGGGATCGCAACTCGCTTCGGGGGAAGGTACGGTATGTCCTATGACCACCATGAACCAGCACCGCTCGGCGCGGAGTTCATAGATCCGCGGACGGAGCAGCTGATCGGCCACAACGTCCTCGCAATGGCCAGAAGCTGACCACTACCCGAAGCCAGTGGGTTCCGCGGCTACGAACTGGTCAGCCCTGGGGGCTGCTGACAGGATCCTCCGGATGGCAGAACTCTCCGCAGAAGCTGCTGCTGAAGCCACCCGAGCGAACGCTGAGGCCACCCGGGCGGAAGCTGACGCAACACGAGCCGGTGCAGAGTCGGTACGGGAAGACGCCGCTGCGGTCTGGCCCGTCAACAGCTCTCGGTGGCGAGAGGCTCTACTTCCGCACGCCGAAAGATGATGGGCGAAGACCGTCTATGAGCGCCGAGCCAGTGCCGCCAGGTCCACCCCGCGTAGCCGGGCGAACTCCGCAGTCGACCCGGTGACCAGCACATCCACCTTCTGCAGCTCTGCGACCGTCGAAGCCCCCAGCAACGTCATCAGGGTGCGGACCTGCTCGGTCCAGTCGTGCAGTTCCTCCACCAGGGCGTCGTAGCCGTTGGTGAGCAGCACGTTCAGGAAGTAGCCGGACACACCCACCGCCGAGGCACCGAGCGCCAGCGCACGGATCACGTCCAGCGGGGTTGACACCGCGCCGGAGGCCAGCATCTGCACCGGCGAACCCGAGGTGCGGACCAGCGGAGCGCCCTCAACCTGCAGGTCCAGCAGGCACTCCGCCGCCGTCTGACCCCAGCCGGAGAGGTACGCGTACTCCTGCTTCTCGCGGCGGCGGTTCTCGATGTCGATGAAGTTCGTGCCACCACGTCCACTGACGTCCACGGCCGCCACACCACGGGCGGCGACCTCGGCCACCGTGCGCGGAGACACCCCGAAGCCGACCTCCTTGACGACGACGGGCACGTCCACGCCCTCGACGATCTCACCGATGCGGTCCAGCCAGTGGCTGAAGTCCCGGTCGCCCTCCGGCATGACCAGTTCCTGCGCCGGGTTGACGTGGATCTGCAGCGCATCGGCATCAATGAGCTCCACCGCTGCACCGGCCTGTTCCACGGTCATCTCCGGGCTGATGTTCGACATCAGGAACGCCTCCGGTGCGTTCTCACGCACCACGCGGAAGGTCCCAGCCAGTTCCGGGTCGCGCAACGCCGGGCTCACCGAACCGGTCGCCATCGCCACCCCGGTCTGCGCCGCGGCACGGGCCAGGTCGGCATTGATCCGCCCGGTCTTCTCCGAACCGCCGGTCATGGCGTTGATGTGGAAGGGCACCGCCCAGTCACGACCGCACACCACCGTGGAGGTGTCCACCGCGTCCCGTGCGATCCCGGGGAAGGAATGGTGCACGAAACGGACATCGTCCCACACGCCGGGGTGCCCTGCACCGGCGCCGGACGCAGCGGCAGCACGCTCGCCGCGCAGCCCCTGCGCCAGGTCAACGTGCTCGTCCTTGCGGTTAACCGGGGCTGCCCCACTACCGGCCTGTACCGCCATATGGGCACGGTCGCGCTCGATGCTCATCTCACTCCCCTTCTGCGCCGGACACAGCGTCCGGCTGGTGCACGTGCAGGTTCAGCATCCGGATATCGGCCCGCTCCCAGGTGGCGAGCAAATCATCGATGTCGGACACCGAACTCTCCGGGTCGATCAGCACGATACCGCAGTCCCCTCCGCCGGCACCGGAGGTCTTCGCCGCCCCACCATGGGCCTCGGCCGTCTCGATCAGCTTGCGCAGCGTCGGGGTCTCGATCGTGGTCCCGGTGAGCTCCCCCAGTCCACGCAGCAGGTCCCGGTTGCGTCGGATCGCGGCGAACACCCCGGTGCTGTCGTCCCGGTCGACCGCATCGATGAAGTCCTCCACGCACTGACGGGACTGCTCCAGGAACCAGGCGTAGTCCCCGGGCCCCGGCGACCGTGCCTCATCCGCGTCCGTGGCCGTGCCTGTGCGCTGGGCCCCGGACACGTCGGCTCCCTCGGTGTTGGACTGCACATCGTCGACCAGCCGGGACGTCGAGGCCGGCGAACCGGTCCAGCCCACCAGCAGACGCAGGTGCGCCGGCGGGGTCAGCGGACGCACCGACAGCCCCGGCCACGGCGCGGCGATCAGCTCCAGCAGGTCCCGGCCCGGACGCTGCTGTCGCGCCCATTCCCGGTCGAAGGAGGTGTAGGCGATCCAGCCGCCGAACATGGAGGCCGCCACGTCCCCACCGGAGCCGGACCGCTGCACCTCGATACTGGCCAGCAGGGCCAGCTTGAGCTGTTCCATCAGGCCGAGATCCAGCCGGTAGTGCTGGCACAGGGCGCGCACCGTGGCCACGGTGACGGCCGCCGAGGAGCCGAGGCCGAACTTGCGTCCGGAGTCGTCGTCCAGCTCGCTGGTGATGTCCAGGTCATAGACCTGCAGTTGAACCCCGAGCGCGACCGCGGCCTCCTCCACCACGCGCACGGCGGCCAGCACGAAGCTGAACTGGTCCTGGTCCGGTTCGATGACCATGGAGTTCGGGCTGTCGGCGGTGCCACGGCGGTACCACTCCAGGCGACTTCCGGCGTTCTGGTCGGTGGTGATGTGACCGGTGTCGGATGCCGCGGGGCTGACCCGCACGGTCAGGTAGCGGTCGACGGCGATGAGCACGGCAGGGTGGCCGGTCTCCACCACGGCGTACTCGCCGGCGATGTAGAGCTTTCCTGGGGCGCGGACCTCGGTGATCATCGGGTGACCACCATACCCTCGCCGGACCTGGCGATCACCGTGGACAGTCCCGGCACTGTGTCAGCCAGGTGGTTCTTCAGCCAGGCGTCGAGCTCCCCGACCTTGTCGGCGGTGGTGAGCACCTTGACGTTCGGACCGGCGTCCATCGTCGCCCATGCCGGCAGGCCGGCCTCACGGGCGGCCTTCACCGCGGCCAGGGCGGCCCGGCTGGCGTCGGTGAGGTAGTCCACCGGGGGCACGGCGGTCTGCATCGTGCGGTGCATGCCCGCGGCGTTACGCTCGGCGATCTCCCCCAGGGTCGCCAGGTCCCCAGCAGCGACGGCCTCCAGTGCGCCGGCGAGGTCGTTCTTGTGGCTCTCCACCCACGGCCAGTACTCCGGGGAGGTCTCCACCGTGTGGGCCATGCCGTCGCGGCTGGAGACGGACTTCTCGCCGGCGTTGAGCACCAGCACCACCATCGCCAGGGAGGACGCCAGGTCGGTGGGGTCGTCCACCGGTTCGGCGTAGGACGATCCGTCGTCGGACCCGGCATGCCACATCGCCAGGCCGCCGTAGATCGAGCGGGAGGCCGAGCCGGAGCCCCGGCGGGCCAGCCGGGAGAGCTCCCGGTCGTCCAGATCCAGGCCTGCGGCGGCCGCGGCGGCTCCGGTGAGGGCGGCGAAACCCGAGGCGGAGCTGGCCAGACCGGCGGCGGTGGGCACCGTGTTCACCGAAGTGACCTGGGCGGCGGCGGCGATCCCGGCGCGCTGGCGCACCAGGTCGAGCAGGGCGGTGATCCGGGCCATGGCTTTGCCGGTGACCGGCTCGCCGTCGAGGGTGGCGGTGTCAGTGCCCGGCTCCGCACCGAAGGTCACCGTCGTGGTGGTGTACAGCGCGTCGAGGGTCAGTGACAGGCTGGGGGTCACCGGCAGGATGAGCTCGGCATCGGCCTTGCCCCAGTACTTGATCAGCGCGATATTGGCGTGCGCGACCGCGGTGGCCGACATGGCCGCCGGCGTGGAGTCAGTCACTTGGTGCCCTCCTGCGGGACGGCTCTGCTGCTCGCACTGGTTGCGCTGGACGCGCTGGACGAACCGTTCACCCGCTCGGGCACGTGCACCCAGGCTGCAGCCGCGCCGGCGTCCAGCAGGGCGTCCTCGATGCGCCGGGCCTGCTCGGCGGTCTCGGCCAGGGCGATCATGCACCCGCCGCGTCCGCCACCGGTGAGCTTGGCGCCCAGGGCCCCGGCATCCATTGCCGCGTCCACGAGCCGCTCCAGTGAGGGGTCGCTGACCCCCAGCTCCTTCAGCAGGCCGTGTGACTCGGTCATGCGCCGGCCCACCGTCACGGTGTCACCGTCGCGCAGGGCCTCGACCACCTCCCCGGTGATCTCGCCGAGACGTTCCAGCGCCGTGTTGGTGGACTCCGGCTCGGCCTCCCGCCGGTCACGGACATGCGCCACCGCCTCGCGGGTCGCGCCCTCCACACCGGAGTCGGCGATGACGATCCACCCCTGCGGCACGACCTGCAACTCGGTGGACTCACCGTCCTGGAAGTACACGGGCACCTGTGAGGAGGTGGTCACCGCGTCCAACCCGGACGGCCGACCGTGCGCCACGGTCTCGGCCTCCTGGGTCATGTCGAAGAGCTCCGCCGGCGTCGCCGCGACGTCGAAGGCATCGAGGACGGCACGGATCACCGCACCACCGGCGGCGGCGGAGGAACCGAGGCCACGCTCCGGCGGGAAGTTGGCATCCGTGGTGATCGTCAGCCCGGTACCGGGGTGTCCAGCGAAGCGGGCGGCGATCTCCGCGGCCTTGACGATGCTGGCGAAGCGCGCCGGAGCGTCCGACAACAACCCCGACCAGCCCAGACCGGTCAGCGTGCTGGGTCCGTCCACCGGCTCAACGCGGGCGGTCATGAACAGGCTGCGCAGCGGCAGAGCGATCGCGGGGAATCCGTAGACCACCGAATGCTCGCCGAAGAGGATGATCTTCGCCACGGTACGGCCGTGCCCGACATGTGGAGTCACATAAGCCTTTCTGCTGCAGAAGTGGAGAGAGCGTCAAGACGAAAGATTACAACGTGGACAGGTCCACACCGTAAACCACCGCACGTCACCGCAAGTCACTGTGGGGTCCGACGTCCCAAGCGTGCCACATCCGGTGGCCCGCCACCGGGATTCGTCGCCCCAATATCGCTGGGTCTGCCACCCGCCAGCCACCCGCCAGCCGACCGCCAGCCACGTGCTGCCGCGATTCCGCTGTTCACCGGGACGAGGCATACACTTACCCGGCAATCCCCTGACGTTTCCCCGTGAAGAGAGCCCATGAGCACGCCCACACCGGCCACGACCGCGGCCGCCTCCCAGAAACACCCGGTTGACCAAGTCCCGGCGCCCGGAAAACTGGCCGTCCTGTCCACCCAGCACGTCCTGGCGTTCTATGCCGGTGCGGTGATCGTCCCGCTGCTCATCGCCAGCGGCCTGGGGCTGGACGCCGAGACGACCATCCACCTGATCAACGCCGACCTGTTCACCTGTGGCATCGCCACCCTGATCCAGTCGGTCGGGTTCTGGAAGGTCGGTGTACGCCTGCCGATCATCCAGGGTGTGACCACCACCGCGGTCTCCCCGATCATCGCCATCGGCCTGGCCACCACCGGTGGCGAGGGTGGCACCGAGGCGCTGCCGGCGATCTACGGCTCGATCATCGTCGCCGGCCTGTTCACCTTCTTCGCCGCCCCCTACTTCGCGAAGTTCATCCGGTTCTTCCCGCCGGTGGTCATCGGCACCGTACTGACCACTATGGGCATCACCCTGCTGGGTGTCTCCGCCAACGACATCACCGGCTTCGCCGACGGCACCCCGGCTGCCAAGGACCTGGCCTACGCCGGTCTGACCCTGGCGGTCATCCTGCTGGCCCAGCGCTTCTTCAAGGGCTTCCTCGGCACCCTGGCCATCCTGATGGGTCTGGTCATCGGCACCGGTGTGGCGATGATCCTCGGCGACGCCGGGTTCAACGACGTGGGCTCCTCCGACTGGGTCGGCTTCACCACCCCGTTCTACTTCGGCGCCCCGGAGTTCGTGCTCACCGGCATCATCTCCATGGTCATCGTCATGCTGATCACCATGGTGGAGACCACCGGTGACGTCTTCGCCGCCGGTGAGATCGTGGGCAAGCGCATCACCAAGGGCCACATCGCCGCCGCCATCCGCGCCGACGGCCTGTCCACCACCCTCGGTGGCGTGCTGAACTCCTTCCCCTACACCTGTTTCGCGCAGAACGTCGGCCTGGTGCGCATGACCCGGGTGAAGTCCCGCTGGGTCGTCGCCGGGGCCGGCGTGATCATGATCGTCATCGGCCTGATCCCCAAGGCCGGCGCGGTCGTCGCCGCGATCCCCGGCCCGGTGCTGGGCGCGGCGTCGCTGGCCCTGTTCGCCAATGTCGCCCTGGTCGGTATCCAGACCCTCGGCAAGGCCGACCTGTCGGACAACCGCAATGCCGCGGTGATGACCATCTCCATCGGGCTGGGCATGCTGGTGGCCTTCAAACCGGACATCGCCCAGATCTTCCCCGAGTGGGCGCAGGTGTTCTTCGCCTCCGGCGTGACCACCGGCTCCATCGCCGCGATCCTGCTCAACCTGCTCTTCTTCCATGTCGGACGCCGCCCCTCCCCGGAGGTCACCCGGGACGCAGCCGGACGCGCCATCGCCCTGGACGACGTCAACGCCATGGACTCCGAGACCTTCGTCTCCACCTTCTCCCCACTGTTCAACGGGGTCAGCTGGCCGCTGGAGCGAGCCCACGCCGCCGGGCCGTTCGGCAGTGTGCAGGAACTGCGTGACGCCGTGCAGGAGGCCGTGCTCACCGCCGACCGTGAGGAGCACACCGACCTGATCGGCAGCTACCCCTCGATGGCCGAGCTGTTGCTCGACGACAACACCGCCGACGAGCGACTGTCCAGCTTCGCCGGGTCGGTGGCGCTGGAGAACCTGGACTCCATGGACGACGTGGAGCAGGAGCAGCTGCGCGAGCTCTCCACCAGTTACCAGAAACGCTTCGGTCTACCGTTCGTGATGTGCCTGGGACGCCTGGACTCCCGCTCTCAGATCATCAGCGAAGGCGTGCGGCGCCTGGAGAACTCCCCGGCCCAGGAGCGGTTGCAGTTGCTGGGTGAGGTCGTGGAGATCGCCAACGACCGCTTCAACCACATGATCGCCGACGCCAGCCCGGTCGCCTCGGCGTGGAAGAGCAAGTTCAACCACCTGGATTAGGCAGCCGACCGCCTGCAGCGGGACAGGAAGGAACCTCGGGCGCCAGTGGGAGGGTCGCTGGCATCCGGGGTTTTCTGTGTGTGGGGGACGCGTCCTACGCGGAGCGCACCTGCGACACAGCTGTGGACACCGCGCTGACCGCCTGATCCATGGCCTTGCGCGCTCCTCGCCACACCGCCACCGAGTTGGCGAAGGGGTGCACCAATCCCCGGTGGCGGACCATGGTCACCGGCACGCCAGCTTCCTTGAGCCGGGCCCCGTAGGCCTCCCCCTCGTCACGCAACGGGTCGAAACCGGCGACGGCGATATAGGCCGGTGCCAGGCCGGAGAGGTCGTCCGCCAACAGCGGGGACACCAGCGGGTCGGTCGGGTCGACAGGGGTACCGAGGGCACCACCGCGTCCCAGGTAGTGGTGCTCGTACCAGGAGATCTGCTCCTCGGTGAGGTAGAAGCCCAGTTCACCGAACTCGACCCGGCTGGCGCTCTTGTTCGCCAGGTCGGTGACCGGTACGAACAGCAGCTGCAGCAGCGGCTGGTCGCGGCCTTCGGCGCGCAGTCGCAGACAGGACGCGGCCGCCAGGTTGCCGCCCGCGGAGTCGCCGCCAACGATCAGCCTGGAGGTGTCCACCGGCACACCGATGACCCGCTCCACCTCCCCACCCCGGGTGGAGTCCTGTACGGCGGTGACCACCTCGAAGACATCGTCCAACGGAGTGGGGAACGGATTTTCGGGTGCCATCCGGTAGTCGACCGACACCACGGTGACCCGGCCGTCAGCGCACAGGCTACGGCAGGCGGCGTCGTGACTGTCGAGGGAGCCGGTGACCCAGCCACCACCGTGGGCGTAGATCAGCACCGGGCGCGGACCGAGGTCCTCATGTGGTGATGCGTGGTGATAGACCCGAACCCCGATCCCGGCGATGGCGCTGTCGTGCACGTGAGCCACCGGAACGGTGCCGGCGGCGATGTAGGCCTCCTTCTCCACGATCTTGCGGGAGTGCACCGGGGGAACCTCGACGATGTCCAGGGAGCTGATGACCTTCAGTGCCAGCAGGGACGCCCGGACGTCGGCGTCGAGCAGGTCACCGTCCTTGTTGCGGACGGTGCCGAGTGCGCGAAGAACCGGTACGGGAATCTTGCTGAGTAGGCGTCCGCCGAAGGCGGTGGCCTTGTCAACGAAACCCGGTCGGTACACCCCGTTGCCGGGGTTGGTGATGTGGGATGCCGGAGAGGGGTGCGCTGGGGTGTTGTTCGTCATGTGCCATAGGCTGCCATACCATGTGGCATATGTCACACACGGGGGTGAACTATTTCATACGTGATAGCTCCCGGAGGTCGTCAGACCATTCCGGCATCCTTCACCGTCTTCCACTCAGTCTGCAGCTCCTCGACCGTAGCAGTCAGTCGTTCCTGCTGGTCATCGGACAGTTCCAGGCCCTGGACGATCTCCCATCGACCATCGACGCTGCGGCAGGGGAAGCTGCACACCACCCCCTCCGGGACTCCGTAGGAGCCATCGGACTCCAGTGCCACGGAGGTCCAGTCGCCCTCCGGAGTCCCGGCCACCCAGTCGCGCATGTGGTCCACCGCCGCCGAGGCCGCCGACGCCGCCGACGACGATCCGCGCACCTCGATGATCTCGGCGCCACGGTTGGCGACCCGGGGGATGAACTCCCCGGCGACCCAGGCATTGTCCAACTGATCTGCGACCGGGGAACCGTCGAGCTGGAGCTCGGCGACATCCGGGAACTGGGTGGAGGAATGGTTGCCCCACACCGTCATCCGCGACAGCCGGGCCGGGGCGACATCGAGCTTCTGGCCGATCTGCGACAAGCCACGGTTGTGGTCCAACCGGGTCATGGCGGTGACCTGACCACGGGGCAGACCCGCGTGTGCGGCAAGGATCGCGGCATTGGTGTTCGCCGGATTGCCGACCACCAGCACCTTCACCCCTGGCGCGGCGTTCTCGGCGATGGCACGGCCCTGGGGACCGAAGATCCCCCCGTTGCCGATGAGCAGATCCGAGCGCTCCTCCCCCTTGCCACGCGGCTTGGCCCCGACCAGGAAGGCTGCGTCGGCACCGGCGAAACCCTCCGCCGCATCATCGGTGACCACGATCTCCCCGAGGTGCGGCAGGGCAGCGTCCGACAACTCCATCGCCACACCTTCGGCGGCGCGCCGGCCTGCGGGGATCTCCAGCAGGCACAGGTTCACCCGGCGGTCGCCGAAGACGTCGCCGGCGGCGATGCGGAAGAGCAGGGAGTAGGCGATCTGCCCGGCCGCGCCGGTGACCGTGACCGTGACCGGCCTGGCGCCTGCGGTGTCGGCGTTGGCGGTACTGGTGTTCATGGGGATTGCTCCATCATCTGTGTCGTCGGTTCAGGGTCGACCCGCACCCGTGTCCCACAATGGTGGAGGTCACACAGGTGCTTCTGACCCCAACCTAGCGAAAAGGAGCCTGGTGGCGTGTTCGCGACCGTCCCGGACAACCCCCGGTGACCCCATCGTAGCGCCCCTTTCGGACACCCCCTCGCCACCCGGACTACCCCTGTTCAAGTGCCCCCTGTCGAGTGTATTCGTGCCGGATACAGACCTACCACGGCAAAATGGTGACAACAGGTGTTCCAGGGGCCGTATCCTGGAAAGACTGTGGACCGCCCGACCCCGGCACCACAACCACCGGACACGCCACCGGGTGCACACCCCCGCACCCCTGATGAGGCCACCCGACCCACTCCAGGAGACCCGCCGCCATGACCACCGACCCGGACCCGTCCACCACGCTTCCCGGCACCCACCGTCGTTACGGCTGCTCGGTCGAGGACTACCGACTCGTGCTGGACACCGCCATCCCCGAACTCGTGCGTTCGGGCCTTGCGGCCGAAACTCGCGACATCGCCGTCGGGGCCGGGGTCTCCCCCAACCACCCGCTGCTGCGCGACACCCAGGTGCTCTACGACGAAGCACTGCGCTACGCCTTCCGCCTGATGTGGCCACGTCCCGAAGACCTCGATGTCGAGAACCTCGTTCCGGCCGAAGCGGTCCGCACCCTGGTGCGCACCGCCTACCGCCGACACCGGGCACACCCGGACGCCGTCCGGCTGATCGTCACGGAGAACATCGCCGGGTACGGACATGTCGGCGGACGCCACGACGTGCTCGAATCCTCCCCGGTGGTGCTGCAGATCGACCGGGTACTGATGCGTGGCCAGGACTACGGTGCGTTCCGGCCGGGAATCTCCGCCGAGGATGTCTACGTCCTGATCACCTCATTGTGTTGCTTCCCCGCCTCCCAGGGCACCACCTTCCACACCCACTACGGCACCGACCTGGACAATGCGCAGACGGTTGACGGCCTGGAGAAGTTGGCATGCGATGCGGTTCTGGCGTTCCTGACCACCTCGATGCCCACCACGCAGGGCAGTTCCTACACCCACGCCAGCCCGACGAAGACCACCCCCTCCTCCGTGTCGGCGTCGCTGTACACCGCCGGGGATGGCGGCGGGGTCGAGGGAGTGGTCACGTTCCAGGCGGGCGACGGGCATGACACCGAGGAGCTCATGCGCATGGCGCAGGCCGGTTACGACCACGAGAACGACGAGGTCGTGGGCCACGGCGGGCACTCCGGGCACACCGCGTACGCTGCGTCCGCTGACCCGGACAGCTCGGGTGACTCGGGTGACTGGAGTGCGGATGAGGAGTCGGCGGCGACCGGCGTGGATGAGGACGCGGCGGGGGCCCTCGATGCAGCTGATCACGCTGGCGGTGCTGGCGGTAACGGCTCTGTCGAAGATGGTGGCACCGTCGACGGTGCCGAGAGCACCGAAGCCGACGGAGCCTCCGACACGGCTGGCGACATGGACACCGTGGACGTCGGGGACGCATCGGCGGCGGACGCTACTGCTCCCGCTACTGATCGGAATGCCGGAGAAAGCGGGAGTGATCAGTTCGACGGCGCACACGGTGCTGACCGCACGGACGGCAACGACGGCGCTGCCGGTGTCGATACCTCCGGTGAAAAATACACCGAGTTCGACAAGCTGGTCGAGGCCACCGAGGCCGCGGCCGAACAGTCCAGCTACCAGGGCTACCAGGCCTACAACAACTTCTGGGACCCCGACGAGGACTCAGACCCGGACGACGAGAACACCGCCGACGACCACATCGCCGGGCTGTACGACGACTGAGTGTTGCGGGCGGTCGAGGCCTGCGTCAGGCGCTGCGCTGCTCGCGCTCGGCGACCTCTTCATGCGTCAGCAGCTGCGGCTCACCCTCCCCCGTCACCGTCCCGCCGGTGATGATCACCTCACCGGTGTCCTCGTCATCGGGGATCGAGTACATCAGCGGCAGCAGGATGCTCTCGACGATCGAGCGCAGACCACGGGCTCCGGTCTCCCGCTCCAGTGCCTTGCGGGCGATGGCACGCAGGGCGTCCTCCTCGAAAGTCAGCTGCACCCCGTCCATCTCGAACAGTCGCTGGTACTGGCGCACCAGTGAGTTCTTCGGCTCGGTGAGGATCTGCATCAGCGACTCCTCGTCCAGGTGGCCGACGTGGGTGATCACCGGCAGACGACCGATGAGCTCAGGGATCAGCCCGAACTTCACCATGTCCTCCGGCTCCACGTGCCGGAACGGATCCGGATCCTCGTCGGCCTTGCCGCGGACCTCGGCGCCGAAGCCGACACCCTTGCGTCCGCGCCGCTCGGAAATGACCTTCTCCAGGCCGGCGAAAGCGCCGGAGACGATGAACAGCACATTCTTCGTGTCGAACTGGATGAGTTCCTGGTTCGGGTGTTTCCGTCCACCCTGCGGCGGGACGGCGGCGACGGTGCCCTCCAGGATCTTCAGCAATGCCTGCTGTACGCCCTCACCGGAAACGTCACGGGTGATCGACGGGTTCTCCGACTTGCGGGAGATCTTGTCCACCTCGTCGACGTAAATGATGCCTTGCTGGGCCTTGGCCACGTCGAAGTCGGCGGACTGCAGCAGCTTCAGCAGGATGTTCTCCACGTCCTCACCGACGTAGCCGGCCTCGGTGAGGCTGGTGGCGTCGGCAATGGCGAAGGGCACGTCCAGCATGCGGGCAAGCGACTGCGCCAGGTAGGTTTTGCCGGAGCCGGTGGGGCCGAGCATGAGGATATTCGACTTGGTCAGCTCGACCTGGTCGTCACTGCGCCGGGCGGTGGCGTCCGAGGACTCGGCGCGGATACGCTTGTAGTGGTTGTAGACGGCGACGGCGAGGGTGCGCTTCGCATCGTCCTGCCCGATGACGTACTCGTCGAGGAAACGGGTGATCGCCGCAGGACGCGGCAGGTCACCGGAGTCATCACCGGAGGAAGCACCGGCGGCGAGTTCCTCGTCGATGATCTCGTTGCACAGCTCGATGCACTCATCGCAGATGTAGACACCGGGACCGGCGATGAGCTTTCGGACCTGCTTCTGGCTCTTTCCACAGAACGAGCACTTCAGCAGCTCGGCACTTTCCTGCATCGATGGCATCTGGGGTGAACACTCCTGGGAACTGGTGGGTGTCAGGGACAATTCCACCCGATTGTACCCCTCTGGGGGCGGTGGTGAGCGCCGGTTGTCGTCGGCGCGTCAGCGACCGCCAGCCCACCTCGAGACTCCGGGATGTTCAGTACGCTGAACACCATGAGTATTCTCCACACCCGCATCACCGGACGCGGCCGCCGCACCGTGGTCCTGCTCGGCGCCCTGGGCTCGGGCGTGGACATGTGGACCGGCGTCCAGAACCGACTCAGCGTCCCCGGCCCCGGCACCGACAGTGTCCCCGGTGCCCGCGTCATCGCCGTCGACCACCGTGGTCACGGTAGCCACGGTGGTCACGGTGGTTCCGTCCTGCCGGACGGCACGCAGGACGCTCCGGTGACCATCGCCGACCTCGCCGGCGACGTCACCGAGACCCTCGACCGACTCGGTCTCGACGGTGGGAGTGACGCCACCCGAATCGACCTCGTCGGCCTGTCCATCGGCGGCGCGATCGCCCAGCACCTCGCCGGATCCCCCGACGCCAGCCACCGGGTACGCACACTGACCCTGATGTGCACCGCGCCGAGCTTCGGCTCCCCGGAAACCTGGACAGCGAAAGCCACCGCGGTGCGCGCCGGTGGACTGGCCACCCTGCAGGACCTCGGCGAGGACACCGTCCAGCGGTGGCTGACACCTGGTTACCTCGCCGACCACCCGGCGACCGCGGCGTCCATCGTCGCGATGATCGCCGGAACCTCCCCGGAAGGCTACGCGCAGTGCTGCGAGGCCCTCTCGTCCTTCAACGGCACTGACCTGCTGGGGCAGGTCACGGTGCCGACGCTGACGGTGGCCGGCGCGTCCGACCCGACCTGCCCGCCGGAGACGCTGAAGGCGATGTCCGAGGCCGTGGCAGGCAACGGTGTCTCTGACGGCGTGGTCCGCCACGAGGTCATCGAACCCGGCGCACACCTGCTGCCGGTACAGCAGGCCCAGCGGGTAGCTGATCTGCTGCAGGAGTTCTGGGGGCCGTAGCTGGTGTTGTGGGCCGTCACCAGTAGTGTTGACCCCTGAGCAACCCTCGTTCTGGCCACTCGGCCCCACCCCACACCTGATCCAAGGAGTACACCCGTGTCCGCGTCCGGCAACACCATCCCGTCCCTGGTCGACCAGGCCTGCCTCATCGTCCACGGACCGGACCAGCCGGGCCTCGTCGCCCACATCACCGCCGCGATCACCCGCAACGAGGGCAACATCACCGCCCTGGACCAGTACTCCAGCAATGACCAGGACGGTGTTTTCTTCCAGCGCATCGTCTTCCACCGCCACAACCTCATCACCGCGATGGACGACATCCGTGCCGACCTGTCCGAGACTCTGGCGTCCTGCAACATGAGCTGGTCGTTGAGCGACCGGTCGCAGCCCAAGCGCATGGCGGTCCTGGCTTCGGCCGGCGACCACTGCCTGCTGGACCTGCTGTGGCGACACCGGCGCGAGGAGCTTCCGGTCACCATCCCGATGGTGATCTCCAACCACACCACCACCGCAGACGACGTCCGCACGTTCGGTGTGCCCTTCTTCCACGTCCCCTCGCAGAAGGGGCCGGACAAGGCCGAGTCGGAGGCGGAGATCCTCAAACTCCTCAAGGGCAACGTGGACTTCGTGGTGCTGGCCCGCTACATGCAGGTGCTCTCCAATGACTTCCTGGAGAAACTGGGCGTACCGGTGATCAACATCCACCACTCCTTCCTGCCGGCCTTCGTCGGCGCCGACCCCTACCGTCGGGCGTGGGAGCGCGGCGTGAAGCTGATCGGCGCGACCGCCCACTACGTCACCGAGGACCTGGACGAGGGCCCGATCATCGAACAGGACACCGTGCGGGTGACCCACCGTGACTCGGTGGCCGACCTGCGCCAGCGTGGTGCCGAGGTCGAGCGGTCCGTGCTCTCCCGTGCGGTGACCTGGCACGCAGAAGATCGTGTGATCCGCAACGGGAACCACACGATCGTGTTCTAACACTACGGCAGCCACTGCGCTCCTCGGGCAGTCACCGGAAAACGCTGAAGCCCGCGGGGAGGTCCCCGCGGGCTTCGTGCTGTGACGCCGAAGCGTCCTACTGCTGTGTCCTACTTCTGGGCCGACAGCTTCCGGTACTCGAAGACCTGGTCGACGATGCCGTACTCCTTGGCACCCTCGGCAGTGAGGAACTTGTCGCGGTCGGTGTCCTTACGGATCTGCTCCTCGGTCTGGCCGGTGTGCTGGGCCAGGGTGGACTCCATGAGACGGCGCATGCGCTCGATCTCATTGGCCTGGATCTCCAGATCGGAGACCTGACCCTGGGTGCCCTGGGTGGCCGGCTGGTGGATCAGCACACGTGCGTTCGGCAGTGCGGCGCGCTTGCCCTTGGTGCCGGCGGCCAGCAGCACAGCGGCCGCGGAGGCAGCCTGACCGAGGCAGACGGTCACGATGTCGGGACGCACGTACTGCATCGTGTCGTAGATGGCCATCAGCGCGGTGAAGGAACCACCGGGCGAGTTGATGTACATCGTGATGTCACGGTCCGGGTCCAGTCCCTCCAGGACCAGCAGCTGGGCCATGATGTCATTCGCCGAGGCATCGTCGACCTGGGTACCCAGGAAGATGATGCGCTCCTCGAAGAGCTTGTTGTAGGGGTTGGACTCCTTGGCGCCCCAGGAGGAGTGCTCCACGAAGGACGGGAGGATGTAGCGCGACGTCGGCATCTGGACACCAGACACCTCTCCGGTCGGCGCTGCCGTCCCTGCCGTGCCCGTCAGCCCCGACAGTTCGGTGGCGTGGGTGAATCCGGTCATGTTCTCGCTTCCCATGTGTACTTCTTCTCCCTACTGGTCCTTGGCCGAGCCGATGACGTGATCGACGAAGCCGTACTCCAGTGCCTGCTGTGCGGTGAACCACCGGTCACGGTCGGAGTCCTTCTGGATCTGTTCCAGGGACTGTCCGGTGTGCTCGGCGATCAGCTCTGCCATCTCCCGCTTGGTCTGGGCGAACTGCTCAGCCTGGATGGCGATGTCTGCGGCGGTACCACCGACACCGGCCGACGGCTGGTGCATCATGATCCGGGCGTGCGGCAGGGCGTAACGCTTGCCCTGGGTGCCGGCGGACAGCAGGAACTGGCCCATGGAGGCAGCCAGGCCCATGCCGTAGGTGGCGACGTCGCACGGGGCGTACTGCATCGTGTCGAAGATCGCCATACCGGCGGTCACCGAGCCACCCGGGGAATTGATGTACAGCTTGATGTCGCTGTCCGGGTCCTCTGCGCTCAGCAGGAGGATCTGTGCACAGAGCTTGTTGGCGATCTCGTCATCGACCTGGGTGCCCAGGAAGATGATGCGCTCGCGCAGCAGGCGCTCGAACACCGAATCGTTGAGGTTCATCCCCGTGGCCGCGGTCATCTGCGCCGTACGCAGTGCCTGACCGGCGGACATGTCGTTTGTGCTCACTTATGCTCCTCGCTCAAGTTCACGTGGTTGGAATGAGGTCCAGCGTAGTCAAGTGCCGGGTCGTATGCGGCTGTCAGGTGGCGTGTTCGCTGTCAGCGCACGGGGTGCGGTGTTGGGTGACGGACTGGGCGGTGCGCCCATGGTGTGCCGTGGTGCGTTGACTGGTCAACTGACATCAGGACGCTACCGCCGTCCTTCTCCACGTACCCCAGCATCCGTCACACCTGGTCGATCGACATGGTTGCATATGCAACGCCGTAACCTGTGAAAACAACAGAACACCTCCCGCGCAGAAAACGCGGGAGGTGTGGTGTTTGACGCCCGGGGCGGGCCGATGCCGACGACCCCCGGCTGGCCGGAGTTCTGGAGGAACCCGGCCTGACGACTACTTCTCGGTGTCCTCGGTGGCCTCGACGGTGATCGTCTCGGTGGCCTCGGCGTCGGCATCCGCCTCAACCTCGGCACCCTCGGCACCCTCAGCTTCCTGGCCGAAGAAGTCCTTCGGGTCAATGGATGCACCGTTGGTGTCGGCGACAGTGACCTTGCAGATGTTCAGGGCCAGTGCCTTGCCGCGACGCACGTCGGCGAAGAGGTTGGCGATCTGGCCGGACTGCTGCAGCTGCATGACGAACTGGTTCGGGTCCATGCCGTAGCGCTGTGCGGTGAACATGATGTGGTCGGTGAGCTCCTGCTGGGAGACCTCCGGCTTCTCGATGTCCGCCAGGGAGTCCAGGAACAGCTGGGTACGCACGGAGTCCTCCGCGGCCTCGCGGGTGTCCTCCTCGAACTTCTCCCGGGTGATGTCCTGGGCGGCGAGCATCTGCTCGAAGATCTTCTCGTCGCCACCGAACTGGCTCAGCAGCTGCTGCAGCTGACCGTCGACCTGCTCCTGGACCACGGACTCCGGCAGCGGAACCTCGGTCTTCTCGAGGGCGGCAGCCAGGACCTTGTCGCGGATGTCGCCGGCCTGCTGGCCCTTGAGCTGCTCCTCGACCTGGCCCTTCAGGGAGTCCTTCAGCTCGTCGAGGGTGTCGAACTCGCTGGCGAGCTGGGCGAAGTCGTCGTCCAGCGCCGGCAGCTCGCGCTCCTTGACGGAACCAACGGTGACGGTGGCCTGTGCGGCGGAGTCGGCGTGCTCGCCGGCAACCAGGGTGGTGTCGAACTCCTTGGACTCACCCTCGGACAGGCCGATGAGCGCCTCGTCCAGACCCTCGACCAGGGACGCGGAGCCGACCTCGTAGGACAGCCCCTCGGAGGACGCCTCGTCGACAGCCTCGCCGTCGACGGTGGCGTTCAGGTCGATGGAGACAAAATCACCGTCCTGCACGGCACGGTCGACAGCCTTGAGGGTGCCGAAGCGGGCGCGCAGGTTGGTCAGCTCGGACTCGATGGCCTCGTCGTCGGCGACCAGCGGCTCAACCTCGACGGACAGCTCAGCGAAGTCGGGGACATCGATCTCCGGGCGGACGTCGACCTCGGCGGTGAAGGTGACGTGGTCGTTGTCCTCGAGCTCGGCGATGTCGATGTCGGGCTGGCCGAGAGCCTTGACGTCGTTCTCCTCGATGGCCTCGCCGTAACGGCTCGGCAGCATGTCGTTGAGGACCTCGTTCAGGATCGCGCCGCGGCCCAGGCGGGCCTCCAGGATCTTCGCGGGGACCTTGCCCTTGCGGAAGCCCGGCAGGCTTACCTGCTGGGCCAGGGTCTTGTAGGCGTTGTCGAACTCGGGCTTCAGCTCGTCGAAGGGAACCTCGACGGTGAGCTTGGCGCGGGTGGCACTCAGCTGTTCAACGGAGCTCTTCACGGATGCACACTCCTGTGTGTTCTTGTCTGTGTACGGTCGGCCGGCGGGCACGGACACCACCCGGGGGTTGACCCGGGTTGGTGTGGTCGTCGCGTGCCGTCCAGTCTGTCACCCGCTGCCCCCGTCAGTGACGGCGGGGACGGGGACGAGCCGGAGGCGGCCACCGGTTTCATGGTCGTCGCCGATTTTATCGTGTGGCCGAGACGGACGGGCAGGGGGGTCGGTCCTTTGGCCACATCTGTCGCCAAATGTCTCCAAAGGGCCGGAACCGCACCTGCCCGCCATTCCAGCACCCGTCGGGATAGCGGGATTTGAACCCACGACCCCTCGCTCCCAAAGCGAGTGCGCTACCAAACTGCGCCATATCCCGGCGGCAGAAATCGATCTGACGGTGCAGTCGTTCTGCTGCTGTGTGATGTTACGGGGTCGCCGTTGAGACCGGCAACGTCGGGTACCGCTTAATCGCCGAGGGGCGTCGACTTCGCAGCGTCACGGGAGTTCGCGTTCCACTCCGGGATCCAGGTCGGCACGTCCCCGTGCGCGGCCGGCGGCGCCGACAGCAGGTCGGCCATCTCAGCGTCGGAGACGGTGCCGCCTTTCTTCTTCAGGACGCGAAGACGCACCACCGCGTGGGCACAGACGGTTCCTTTGTGGACGAAGGCCTGCTCGACGAAGACCGCGCGGGCGTCGCCGCTGAGCAAGCGGGTGCGGATCTCGAACTTCTGCCAGGGCATCAGTGAGCGACGGTAGTTGATGGTCTGCCCGGCGACGACGAGGTAGTACCCGAGTTCCTCGCTGCGGCGGTAGAGGCCGGAGCGCATCATCAGTTCGGTGCGGGCCAGATCGAGCATCGTCAGGTAGCGGCCGTTGTTCATGTGCCCGAGAGTGTCGAGGTCATTGGGCAGCACACGCATCGGCGTGGAGACCGTGTCCCACGGATCGAGGGCAGGCAGTCGGCGGCTGCGCACGATGGTGAGCAGCAGACGAAGATAAAGGTTCATGGAACGGTCACTCTAGTACAACGGCCCCGGTAAGCGGCATCCTATCCGCACTGTAGGCTGTGCGCAGGACGTTCACCGAGTAGACCCATGGAAATCATCACCGCCGTATTCGATGCTGTCGTCGGCTGGGTCATCACCACAATCACCAACGCCATCGACTGGCTCTGGCCCACCGTCAACTGCGATGAGTGGGAGCACCCGGCCGACCACTACCCCGGCGGGACCTGGCCGGACGGATCCCCCATCCCCGAGGGCATCACCTGCGGAAGCCCCGATCACTGGACGGACCCTGCGGACTAGAGGTACTTCCCGGGAGGGGGAAGCCGGACAGGAATGACGAAACCCCCTCCGGTTCTGGCCGGAGGGGGTTTCTACGTGGAGGGAATGACGGGAATCGAACCCGCGTCTTCAGCTTGGAAGGCTGAGGTATTAGCCACTATACGACATTCCCCTTGTTCCGCCGACGACGATACACCACCTTCGCCTGACGCGGAAAACCGGCAGGCTACAGTCCCTTGAAACCGGAGGGACGCGGCACATTACGCAGATTCGACTTCGCCAGGTCGAACATCTTGCCCACTCCACCTTCCAGCACCGTGCGCGTCGCCGCACGGGTGAAGCCAGCGACCTGCTCCAGGGAGATCTCCGGTGGGATGGACAGCGCATTCGGGTCGGTGACCACGTCCACCACCGCCGGACCGTCATAGGCCAGCGCCTCGGCGAGAACCGGCCTGACGTCCTCCGGATCCTCGATGCGGAACGCCTTGATCCCGCATGCTTCGGCGATGTCGGCGTAGTTGACCTTCTCGTGGTCGGTACCGAAGTCCGGCATTCCCGCGACCATCATCTCCAGCTTGACCATGCCGAGGGTCGAGTTGTTGTAGACGATTGCCTTCAGCGGCACCTGGTGCAGTTTCATGGTCAGCAACTCCCCCATGAGCATGCCCAGGCCGCCGTCACCGCACATGGCGATGACCTGCCGCTGACCTTCCACCGCTTCTGCGGCACCGATGGCCTGCGGCAAGGCGTTCGCCATCGTCCCGTGGCGGAAGGACGCCAGCAGTTTCCGCTGTCCGGTGGGAGTGATGTAGCGCGCGTGCCAGACATTGCACATGCCGGTGTCCGCGGTGAACACCGCGTCGTCGTCCGCCAGCTCGTCGAGAACGTAGGTGACATGCTCTGGATGCAGCGGCACCTGGTTCTCGATGTTCTGTGTGTATGCGTCGATGACGTGGCGGAGGTTGGCCTCCTGCTTCTTGAGCATCGTCTCCAGGAAGCTGGCGTCTTGCTTGGTGTCGATCATCGGCAGCAGGTCGTCGATGGTCGCAGCGACATCACCGGTCACCGGGTAGCTCACGTTCGTGCGCCGACCGATGTTGCCGCCCTTGTTGTCGACCTGGGCGGTGGGAGTGGTGCGGGGCAGGAACTCGGTGTACGGGAAGTCGGTACCCAGCAGGATCAACAGGTCCGCCTCGTCGAAGGCCTCGGAGCAGGCGCCGTAGCCGAGCAGTCCGGACATGCCCACATCGAAGGGGTTGTCGTAGTGCAGGTACTCCTTGCCGCCGTAGGCGTGGCCCACGGGTGCCTTGATCTTCTCCGCCAGGGCGAAGACCTGGTCCCGGGCGTCCTTGCAACCGGCACCGCCGAAGATGGTGACCTTGCCGGCCTTGTTGATCGCCTCAGCGAGGTCCGCGACCTCACGCGAAGACGGGTGGACGACCGGAGGGTCCGTCGCGATCCGGGACTTCAGCTGTGGCGATTCCACTGCGTTGTCGCCGGCAATGTCGCCGGGAACGACAAGAACCGAGACGCCGTTGCCCGCCATCGTGGACTGGATGGCGTGGTGCAGGATCGTCGCCCCCTGTGCCGCGGAGTTCACCATCTCGCAGTATCCCGAACACTCGGAGAAGAGCGCCTCGGGGTGGGTCTCCTGGAAGTAGTGGGATCCGATGAACTGGGAGGGGATGTGACTGGCGATGGCCAGCACCTTCCCTCCGTTCCGGTGGGAGTCGTACAACCCCTGGACCAGGTGGGTGTTACCGGGCCCGCATGATCCGGCACAGACCGCGAGATTGCCGGTCACCAGGGACTCTGCCCCGGCGGCGAAGGCGGCGGCTTCCTCATTGCGGACATGGAACCATTCGATACTGCTTCGCTTGACGGCGTCAACGACCGGGTTGAGGCTGTCGCCGACGAGTCCGAAGATACGCCGGACGCCCTGTGCCTCCAGGGCGTCGACGAGTTGTTCTGCGTAAGTGCGTGCCATGAGGTTCGCTCCTGACCGAGGTGTGCCCGAGGTGTGCCCGAGATGTTCAATTGGATGGTGTACGTGTACC
>DGYFD06202__coassemble_338_pt1 | contig 22086 bp, 26 predicted proteins | sample DGYFD06202__metabat2_high_PE_009 | metagenome-assembled genome bin DGYFD06202
GTCAGTGCCGGTCAGGGTGCCGTCGTCGGCGAAGGTGATGATCGCGCCGCCGTTCGGGTCTCGCCAGGAGCCGGTGAAGGCGTCCTCGGTGCCGGGGACGATCGGGATGTCAGGATGTCCGGGCATGGTCATGGGGTCCTCCGGGTCGTCGCGCCGCCGTTCTCTTCCGGCGCGTCCGTGGCAGTTTCCGCCGGTGCCGCCGTCGAGCTGTCCGAGGCGGCCGTGCTGGGCGCGGCGGTCGCCGATGGTGTCTCCGGTGCGTCCTCGGCGGAATCGCTGCAGGCGGCAAGCGACGTCGCCAGCGCGGCGGCGGGGAGGGCGGCCAGGAGACGTTTGTTCATGTCTCCACTCTGCCATGGGTCTGGCGACGCGCTGCGCAGTCGTGTACTTTCGTCCTGGTAACTGTGAGAAGCGTCACAGTGCCCCCGATTCTCCACGGAAGGACACATTCCTCGATGATTTCCAATGACTTCTACACCGCAGAGACGCAGGGCCCCTACGAGACCGCGTCCATCGGCACCCTCGAGCTCGAGGAGGGCGGGGTGATCCAGGACTGCTGGCTGGCCTACGCCACCGCCGGTGAACTCAACGAGGACAAGTCCAATGCGATCCTCATCCCGACCTGGTACTCCGGCACCCACGGCACCTGGTTCCAGCACTACATCGGTGAAGGCCACGCCCTGGACCCGTCGAAGTACTTCATCATCTGCGTCAACCAGATCGGCAACGGCATGTCGGTCTCCCCGTTGAACACCGAGGACGAGTCGATCTCCATGTCGAGGTTCCCGAACGTGCGCATCGGGGACGATGTCGTGGCCCAGGAGCGCCTGCTGCGTGAGAAGTTCGGCATCGAGAAGCTGTTCGCCGTCGTCGGCGGATCCATGGGTGCCCAGCAGACCTTCGAGTGGATCGTCCGGTTCCCGGACAAGGTGCAGCGCGCCGCCCCGATCGCCGGCACGGCGAAGAACACCCCCCACGACTTCATCTACACCCAGACGCTCAACGAGACCATCGAGGCAGACCCCGGCTTCAACGGTGGCGAGTACTCGTCCAACACCGATGTGGCCGACGGGCTGCGTCGCCAGTCGCACCTGTGGGCGGCGATGGGCTTCTCCACCGAGTTCTGGAAGCAGGAGGCCTGGCGCGGCCAGGGCTTCGAGTCGAAGGAGTCCGTGCTGGCGGACTTCCTCGACCCGCTGTTCATGTCCATGGACCCCAACACACTGCTGAACAACGCCTGGAAGTGGCAGCGCGGGGACGTCTCCCGGCACACCGACGGTGATCTCGCCGCCGCGTTGGGACGGGTTACCGCGACGACGTTCGTCATGCCGATCAGCGAGGACATGTTCTTTCCCGTCCGTGACTGTGCCGCCGAGCAGGAACTGATTCCCGGTAGTGAGCTACGGGTCATCGACGACATCGCCGGGCACCTCGGACTGTTCAACATCAGCCCGAACTACATGGAGCAGGTCGACGCGAACCTCAGCGAACTCTTCGCCCGCGAGGTGTAGCGCAGGGCAGGTAGCGTCACTGCCCGTCAGCGTCATTGCGGATGTTCACCGGGGAGTATTACCAACTCCAACTCGGGTCACAGGTCCGCGACGGCGTCGTCACGCAGGAAACGTCCCGCCATCTCCACGGCAGGGCCGGAGGAGTCGGCACCCTCGATGAAGGCACAGAAAGCGATGTCGCCGACCACCCCGACGAACCATCCGTGGGCGGTGTTGCCGTCGACCTCAGCGGTGCCGGTCTTGCCACCGAGGCCGTCGATGTCGCTGAGCGACGAGGCGGACCCGGACTCCACCGTCTCCCGCATCATCGCCCGCAGTGACTCCACGATCTGCGGGTCCAGCGGCTCCGGTGACTGGTCGGCCTCGGTCTGCTCACCCTGGACCAGGGTCGGGGTCACCATCCTCCCGCCGTTGGCCACCGATGACTCCATCAACGCCAGACCGAAGGGGGAGGCGAGCACCTCACCCTGGCCGATCGCCGATTCAACCCGTGCAGCACCCTGTTCGGTCTCCGGCACCGACCCGGTAACCGTGGTCATCCCAGGTGCCTCGAAGTCCACGCCGAGGCCCAGCTGTGCCGCGGTGTTCTTCAGGTCCGTCGGTTCCAGATCGCGGGAGATCAGCGCCTGGGTGGTGTTGCAGGACTCGGCGAAGGCCGTGTGCATCGGCACCGTCCCCAGGTCGAAGTCCTTGTCATTGGGGATCACGCGGCCGTCGACCTCGACCGAGGCTGGGCATTCCACCTCGTCGTCCGGGGCGACGGTTCCCCGGGCCAACGCGGCAGAGGTGGTCACGGTCTTGAACGTCGACCCCGGGGGGAACAGACCGGTCAACGCCGGAGTGCCCTGTGCATTGGCGGCATCGTTCTGACCGGCGGCGAGGACGCCTCCGGTGGAGGCGGAGATGGCCACGAAGGACGCCGCCTTGTCCTCGGAGTCGACGGCCCGCTGGGCGGCAGCCTGGGCACCGAGGTCCATGGTGGTGCGGATCGGGTCGGACTCCTCCGGCGCCTTGTCGCCGAGCACGACCGGGTCGCGGTTCTCGGTACCGGTGGTGGTCAGACTCCACCCGGCAGTCTCGTCGAGCCGATGCTCCCAATACTCGCGCAGGCCCGCGTCCACCGGCGACGCAGTGGCAGGAGCGGGGAGCAGGCGTCCTTCTTCGCGGGAATCGACCCCGGGAACGTCGGTCATCGCCTGGCCGACCTTGTCGGCATCCTCGGCGCGCAGTGACAGCAGTGCAGTGCCTTGCTCACCGGCCTCGGTGATCTGCGCCGCGGCATCCTCGACATCGAAGTCGGGGATCGCCGGCCGGACCGCCTCGGCGATGGCGGACGCCTGTGCCTGTACGTCGAGTTCCGGGGTCGTCGCCGCGGTGAACACGGTGACTTCGGTCCAGGTCAGTTGCTCGTTGTTGCGCCGGTCCAGGACCGGCAGACCGTAGGTCCGGTCATCGGAGTAGGTGACCGAGATCTCCGGTGTCAGCTCCGTGGACAGAATCGCAGGGTCCCAGGTCACGGCATCGTCGTCGCCGGTGACCAGGGTGCCGTCTGAGGTGACCTCGTCGCCGGAGGGGACGGTCCAGGTCACCGTCGTCGCGGTACCGTCCTCCCCGTCGCTGCCGTCACCGTCGCCGTTTCCGGTCTCGAGGGTGAAGGTGGTGTCCCCGGTGTTCACGTCGAGGTCGTCAAAGTAGGCCTCGGCGGCCTCCGGGTCATCGGTGTGGGACGCCGCAGTCGCCCAGTCGGCGTTGTTCACCGCCTCGATGAACTCATCGGTGGGTGAGGACGACCAGGGCGCCGAACACGCGCCGAGCAGTAGTCCTGTGGAGCTCAGCGTAACCACCACCGCCGCTGCGACGGAACGGGGCGACGCAGCTGACGCAGTTGAAGCGGTGGAGCAGGTGGAGCCGGGGCCGGTGTTCTTCATGTCCGGAAGTACACCCGCACTACCGCGCGTATGCAACGAACGACACCGTATTCCGGTCAGTCGACCTACGAATAGCCACTGCTCACAAGACACTTCGGAGCTCGTCAACCATGATTCTCGCGACCTTGCCGATGGTGCTGTCGACGGTCGGGAGATTGCCTCCGGTCCGGGCCGACCTGGTCATGACGCACACCGTGACCGGTGGCTCATTGTCCACGGTGACCACGGACGTCTCGCCCCGGAAAGCACCGATGGTGCCGGTCTTTCCGTGGAAACTGACTCCCGACGCGGGAAACCCTGAGGGGATACGGTGCTGCCAGGCCTGCTGCCCCAGGATCTGCCTGCCGAGCATTCGCGCGGACCCGACAGGCGGGGAATCGCACCAGAACCAGTCGATGACGGCACACAGTTCCTTCGCCGTGCTCGTCGAGTGGAAGGCCACGGGGTCCGTGTCCGCACCGGGGTGATCTCTGACGTGCAGGACGGCGTCCTGCTCGGCGCTGCCCGGGCGTCCTGCGACCGTGTGACCGGAGATAACGGCTGTTGACCCTGCCACCGTCGTCGCGGTGAGTCCGAGGTCGTTGATGAACCGGTCGACGACGCCAGGGGCAACCTCGTCGAGAAGGCGGTAGAGCCGACGGGCTGCGACATTGTCGGAGACCATGACCATCTGGCGCATCAGGTCCCGGACGCTCAATTCGATCCCGTCGGTGTACCACCCGAAGCCGACCCCACCGCGTGGACCGTCCTGGGGCGCGACGCTGACCCGTGACATCGGGTCGACACGTCCCTCGTCAATGCCCCGGCATGCAGCACCCAGAAGGTGCATCTTGTACATGGAGGCGGTGGGGACGGTGTGGGTCCCACCGAGTCCGCGACCCGTGGAAGGCTTCCCGGTGAGCTGCGCCCAGACCCAGCCATCACATCCGGCGGTGGTGAACTCGGAGCGTATCCGGTCCCGCGTGTGCTCGAGAAGGACGGTCATGGCAGATCTCCCGTCGACCGCTGTACGGCGCTGCGGAGGTGTCGGTCCACCATTGCCCGGATGTCGCTGCCGTCGTCGAGGGTGCTGCGGTCGGGGTGCACCACACAACGCAGTCGCTGTGACAGTGCAGCTGGTGCGCGGACCGACGGCCAGAGTCCACTGAGTTCGGTGGGAACCAGGGCGATGGCTGCCGGGTTCGCCAAACGGGCGGACAATTCGGTCAGCGACCGCCACTGTTCGGTGCGCAGGGTGAGTCCCAGGGAGAACAAGGCATCCTCGAGTCGATCCGCCGCTGCCGGGCTGGCCGAGCGGGTGTTGTCGAGAAGTACCGCCTCGGGGTCCTTCGACAGGACGGACCACCGGGCCGGCTTCGTCGCCAGTCCGGCGACAACCCGGGAAACGTCGTGCAGCTGGCCGCGGAGAAGATCGCCGGTGGGGCAGGGGTCCTCGACGACCGCGACGTCCAGTCCCATCGTGTCCACGGCCTCCACCAGTTCGTCGGACGTTCCGATCCTCACTTGCGTGGTGTGCCGGTCATGCAGTCGCTCCATCAGCCCGTGGCTGATGCCCGGTGGCATCGAGGAGACGATGCCGACACTCAGGGAATCCGACGCCGCGGAGAGCCGGGACGATGCCGCCGTGAGTGCGGCGGCATCCCTGACGAGGACACGAACTTGAGGGAGGAGGTGGCGCCCTGCCGCCGTGGGGGTCACCCCGGAGGAACTGCGCTCGATGAGCGGAGTTCCGACATGGGACTCGAGCTTCTTGATCGCCTGCGACACCGGGGACTGGGTGACACCGAGACGGTCGGCGGCAGCTGTCATTCCGCCCTCTTCCACGACGGCAAGGAAGTACTCCCAATGTCTCAATGAGTCAGGGCGACTGTTCATGCCGCCATCGTAGCGCCGAGTCAGTCGGCGATCCCCAGGTTCTGCAGCAGTTCCGGGGCACTGTAGAGCACCACGATCGCCCCGACGATCCCGATCGTCCAGGAGAACGCACCGGCGGCATTGCGGATGCTCCAGTCCTGTACCCGGGTGAGCAGTCCGTCCAGCCGGGACCCGACGAGACCACGGGCCAGCGCCAGGACGATGCCCGGCAGGGACATCACCGTGCAGTAGGCCACCAGGAGCACCGCGGCGCGTCCGATGCCTGCGCCACTGTCGACGATGATGCCGATAGCCGCGAGGTAGGGGACCATCGACGCGGCCTCGATCACCCCGGCCAGCAGCGCCAGCCCGGTCAGTGCCCGGAAACTGCCGGCAGCATCCCGTGCCCGGGTGATCCACCGGCGACCGCTCTCCTCCGGGTCGCCGCCGCGTTTCCGGATCGCCTTCGGGTCCACGTAGAACGACCAGACGACCAGACCGACACCGATGGCGACGTACACCGCCAGCGCGGGCGTGGACACCAGGGCGTCACCGAAACGCTCGAACAAGGGCATTGCACCTGCGACAAGGGCGAGGCCCAGGGCAAAGTAGAACAGGCCGATGACCAGCAAGTAGTACAGGGTACGCACGGCGATGCGACCCGCGCTCATCGAGGCACCGGCGGTCACCAACAGAAGCACCGGGACAACCAGGGTGCCGATGCTCGTGGAGTCGACGAGGGCGAGCACCGCCAGCACGAGGTAACTGAGTTGATCAGGGATGGTGTCCATAAATCCATGATGCGGCACCGTGCCGCCCGTGAACCTCCCCCTTTCGGCGGAGATTCCGGCGGGTTCGGTCTTGCTAGCGTTGCAGGTATGAAGCCTGCGACAACCTCAACACCGGTGCCACGGATCACCGGGAAGATCACCGGGCGGGACACCCGCGCCGCGGCGATCTACGTCGTGGCGGCCCTGGTGCTGTTCCTCGCCGGCATCGAGGATGAACCGCTGCTGGGACTTCTCGTCATCGGAGGGCCACTCTGGTCCGGGTGGGGCTCCCTGGTGCTGATGCTCACCGGTGCCGCGTTCACCGTGTTCCGGACCTCCCGGCCCTGGTTGCTGCTCGTCGTGGTGGTGCCGGTGGCACTGGCGGAGGTCCTCTGGGGCACGCAGACCAGCGCCTATGTCTTGATGGTCGAGGCGCTGTGGGCGCCGGTGGCCCGGGGTAGCAGGAGGCTCGCGCGGGCGACCACCATCGTGGGCCTGGTGGTCGCGGTGATGCTCGGCGCGGTGTTCTTCGCCGCCGCCGTCACGGCAATGCCGTGGACCACGGCGGTGGTGTTCGCGGTGATGATCATCGTGGTCGTCATCTTCACCCCGTTGGCCTGGGCGTGGGAGGTGCGTCACCACCGGCTTGCGCAGGAGACCGCGGAGAACCTGGCGGCCAAGGAGCATGAGCTCGCCGGGGAGCGGGCCGCCCGGGAGGTTGAAGCGGACCGCCTGCGCATCGCCCACGACCTGCACGATGTCGTCGCCGGGCATCTGTCGGCTGTTTCCCTCCACACCAGTCTTGCCGCCGACCTCGACGATGAGGTGGCCCGGGAACGATCCCTGGAGACCGCCCGGGGAAGTGCGGAGGCCGCACTGCGTGACCTACGCTCGGTCATCGACATGCTGGCTCACGCCGTCACCGGCGGTGGCAGTGCACAGACCACGCTGAGCTGGGAGATCCTGCGGCGACGACTGGGCGAGGACGCCACAGTGACCATCGCCGACGACGTGGATTCAGTCCCCGCCGGCGTCCGGACGACGATGCTGCACATCGCTGCCGAAGCGGTGACGAATGCCAACCGTCACGGCCAGAACCCCCGGACACTGCAGGTCATGGTCCAGGACGGGGAGTTGGTCATGGTCTGTGTCAATGCACTGGCTACGACACCAGCGGACGCAGACCAGCAGTCAGTGCGGCATTCAGCGGCCGCGGCGGCACCAGCAGCCCCGACTCTCGGCCTGTGCACCATGACCAACCGGGCCGCAGCGGTGGGTGGCACGGTGCAGGCCGGCCCGACCCCCGGGAAGACCGAAGCGGGCACCGGTGCGAAGGCCTGGGCGGTCACTGCCCGGCTTCCCCTGGTTCCCCTGCCCCCGACTGTCAAGGACGGTGCCTGATGCCCAGCTCATCTATTCGGGTGATGGTCGCCGACGACCACGACGCCTTCCGTTCCGGGATCGTGACCCTGCTGGAGTCCGCACCGGACATCAGCGTGGTCGGGGAGGCGGCGGACGGCCCATCGGCACTCGAGGTCGCCGCCGCGACCCGGCCGGACGTGGTACTCACCGATGTCCGCATGCCCGGAGCCACCGGCATCGAGATCACCCCGCAGCTGTGCGAGGCAGGGATCAGGGTGTTGGCGATCTCCGCATTCGGTCTCGATGACTACGTCCTCGATGCGATCACCGCCGGGGCGGACGGCTACCTCGTGAAGACGGAGCGTCCGGCGAACATCATCGCCGCCGTGCGTTCGGTATCCCAGGGGGAGGCTGCCCTGTCGAATGAGACGACGACAGCGGTGATCACGGCACTGCGGCAGCGCGCCGAACGGGAAAAAGGCGCAGCGCAATCACGACAGGACACCCCGGCCGATGAGAGCATCCACCTCACCGACCGCGAGGAGGAGGTACTCGCGCTGGTCGCCGACGGACACTCCAACCGATCCATTGCCGCGACACTGTTCATCGGGGAGGCCACGGTGAAGACCCACCTCGGCAATCTCTTCACCAAACTCGGCGCCACCTCCCGGATGCAGGCGGCGGTGTGGCATCACCAGCACCGGTGAGCCGTTCACCTGGGGTGACTGTCCCAGAGTAGTGTCGGCGACATGACCGGTTCCCGCTACACCCACGGCCACGGCGAGGCAGTGCTGGACAACCACGCCACACGGACCGCCGAAGACTCCGTGGGCTTCGTCCTGCCGCACCTGCACCGGGATTCCCGGGTGCTGGACGTCGGTTGCGGGCCGGGCTCGATCACCGTGGATCTCGCCGCCCGGGTCGCCGGGCTCGGTGGGGCGGCGTCCCAGGTCACCGGGGTGGAGAACACGGAGGCGCCGTTGGACGCAGCCCGGCAGTTGGCTGCGAGGAGGGGAGTGGAGGCTGGTTTCCAGACCGGGGACGCCTACGCCCTGCCGTTCGCCGACAGTTCCTTCGACATTGTCCTCGCCCACCAGGTGCTCCAACACCTGGCCGATCCGGTGGCCGCGCTACGCGAGTTCGCCAGGGTCTGCGCCCCGGGCGGGGTGGTGGCGGTCCGCGACGCCGACTACGCCGGCATGCACTTCCACCCGGAGACCGAGGGAATGCTCCGCTGGCGGGACAACTACCGGGCTCGGGCACGCGGCAACGGCGGGGAACCGGACGCTGGACGTCACCTGGTGCGCTGGGCCCTGGATGCTGGTTTCCTTCCCGGTCAGATCAGCGCCGGGACGTCCACCTGGTTCTACAGTGCCGGACGCGCCGACGGCACCGGGCACGCAGGGCGTCCCGGCTGGTTGGCGGACAGCTGGATCAAGCGGACCCGGGACGCGGCGGCTTGTGAGGCTGGTGAGACCGGTATTGCTGAGGCTGACGTCGCGGCGATCTGCCGGGGATGGCAGCAGTGGGCGGCGGATCTGTCCGCAGTTTTCGTCATGCCGCACGGCGAGTTGCTGGTGCGGATGTGACCAGCGTGGAACAATCGGCCCCATGAGTAACCAGCAGCCCTACCGTCCTGACCCCAACCGCGGCTACGGCCAGAACGAGCCGACCCGCCAATACAGCCAGCAGCAGTACGGGGCGCAGTACCAGCAGCGGCAGCCCAACCAGGCTCCACAGCAGGGCCAGCCCCAGAATCGGCCCCCGAACCAGCAGGCTGAGCAACCGCACCTGCTGGCCGGCCGGTTCGACACCAAGAAGGTCATCATCAACCTGGTGATCCTGGGCGTGCTGTGCGCGGTGATCTCCTTCGCCATCCTGGTGGTTGTCGACCTCATCGTCTCGGCAATCACCGGCTGGGCGGCACAGGGGCCGGGCAACGCGGTGGTCTACGGCGCGATCGCCGGTATCGTGGGCGTGTTGGCTGGCCTGCTGTACATCCCGGTGGTCGGCACCGGCAACGAGAACCTCTTCGGCATGGCGATCATGGCCCTGACCTTGGCGGCCATCGTGATCTACGTGCTCTCCGGCGGACTGCTCGACGGTGACTGGAACACCATCCTCACCCTCGCGGCGATCCTGTGCACCGCCACCACCGCCTACCTCTCGCCGACCCGGATCGAGTCTGCACGGGTGCGATGACCTCCCTTTTCGCCTTGACCGAGGTGACGGCAGGGGGCACCGAGGTGTAACGGGGGGACAGGGGGCTGGACCTGGGGGGCAACATGGGTAGGATAACCTCCATGTTCACGACCCCTGATATCCCGCTCATCGACGTCGCAGTGTGGCGCAACGGCACCGCCGACCAGCGAGCTGAGCTGGCGGACCGTCTTGACCAGGCGATGAAGAACTCCGGGTTCTTCATGGTCACCGGCCACGGCATCGACGAGGGTCTCTCGGCGAAGTTGCGGGAAGTCTCGGAGGAGTTCTTCCGCCTGCCGGACGAGGTGAAGGAGAACTACCGCACCATCGTCGGTGGTCGAGGATGGATCCGCACCGGAGACGAAGCCAACGCCTACTACGGTGAGGAGGTCAACCCGGAGACCGCCGACCTCAAGGAGACCCTGACCTTCGGCCGTGAGCACACCACCGGGGACGCGGAGATCGACCAGGAGTTCTTCACCCCGAACGTCTACCCGGAGGAGGCTCCGGAGCTCAAGGGCCTGGTCCTGGCGTGGATCGACGGTGCCCGCGCCCTCTACAACGACCTGCTGGAGATGCTGGCGACAGCGCTGGGGCTCGACGAGAACTACTTCGTGAAGCGGGCGGCGAACTCGCCGAACACCTTCAACATCAACCGCTACCCGGCACTCAGTGTGGTCGGGCGGGCACGGGAGGGGCAGTACCGGATTGCCCCGCACACCGACTGGGGCCTGGTGACCATTCTCGACCGGCAACCCGGTTACGGTGGCCTTCAGGTGGAGACCATCGACGGTCAGTGGCAGGACGCCCCGTACGTCGAGGGTGCCCTGACGATCAACATCGCGGATCTGCTCACCCGGTGGACCGGCGACCGGTGGCGCTCCACCAGGCACCGGGTGCTCGCCCCCAGCCCGGACGCACCGACCGAGGAACTGGTCAGCATCATCTGCTTCTGCGAGCCGGACATGGACCAGATCGTCGAGCCGCTGGCCCCGCCGGTGGGCGGGGGAGCACACTATGAGCCGGTGCGTGCCGCCGAGTACTTCAGCGAGCGCAACGCCGCCGCCATCGTGGGTGGCGGCGTCGCAGTGAGTTAGAACCCGCCCGACACGGCATCAGGCTAACCGTCGAGGGCCTGTTCCAGCCGCTCGAGCTTGCCGCTGATTTCCCCGGTATGACCGGGACGCAGATCTGCCTTCAGTACCAGCGACACCCGTGGCGAGTATTCTGCGACAGCCTCGCAGGCACGTTTGATCACGGGCATCACTTCGTCCCACTCGCCTTCGACGGTGGTGTACATCGAGGTGGTCTCATGCGGCAGGCCGGACTCACGGATCACCTTCACCGCTGCGGCCACGGTGTGGGACATTGAACCACCGTGGCAGACTGGGGGCATGGCTGGCACTGACAGCGTGGATGTCGCCGGCCGCGACATCCGCTTCACCCACCCGGACAATGCGACCACCTTGCACTGGGACCTCCGTCTGGAACACGCGGGTGCCCTCGCGTCCTGGGCGGTTCCCAAGGGAATGCCCACCGACTCCGGAAAGGACCGCCTGGCGATCCAGACCGAGGACCACCCGTTGGCGTACCGCGACTTTGAGGGCAGCATCGGCGACGGGGAGCCTGGTGCGGGGACAGTCGACATCTGGGACGACGGCACCTCCCGTGTGGAGAAGTGGCAGGATGACGAGATCATCGTGACTCTTCGTGGGCGCGACGACGGCGGTCTCGGCGGTGAGCCCCGGAAAATCGCCCTGATCAACTCACAGATGAACGGTGAGAAGAAGAACTGGCTTGCTCACCTGATGGCGTAGTCCGGGAACCGATACCGGCGAAGACGGCGACGGACACACAGCCCAGCACCATCCCACACTCCTGGACCAATGTCGGGGGATTGCTGGTCATCGCCCACGCCCACAGGCTGGTCACCGGCAGGGTGAGGAAGAGAAGCATGCTTGTCGGGGTCGCACCGAGTATCCGGGGGGGGGGAGGCGGTGAAGCTCGCGTAGCCGCCGATGCCCGACATCAGTAGCAGCCACACCAGTGCGCCCACGCGACGGCGGTCACGGTGCTGGAGAAGGCCTGACCTTGCGGGTCACCTCAGTGGTGACCCCGGTCGAGGATCAGAGTCCCAGCTTGTCCAGGCCGGCCCGGAAACGCTCGACGGTACCGTCGACGTCCTGCAGCTTGTCCAGTCCGAACAGGCCCAGGCGGAAGGTGGAGAAGTCGGCCGGCTCGCCGCACTGCAGCGGAACACCGCCGGCGACCTGGATCCCGGCCTCCTTGAACTTCGCGCCGGACTTCACCGCCGGGTCGTCGGTGTAGGCCACGACCACGGACGGGGCGGCGAACTCGCCGGTGGCGATGGGCTGGATGCCACGCTCTGCCAGCAGGTCGCGCACCTTGGTCCCGAGTTCGATCTGGGCGTCCCGCAGCTTCTCCAGGCCGATCTCGCGGGCCTGGACCATCAGCTCGGCGTTGTGTGCCAGGCCATCGGTCGGCAGGGTCGCATGGTAGGGGGTCTGGCCCTCGGCGTAGGAGTCGGTGATGAACAACCACTTCTTCAGGTCCACGGCGAAGCTGCTGGAAGTAGAGTTGGCCACGGCCTCACGGCCATCCTCGCTGAGCATGACGTAACCGGCGCAGGGGGTGCCGCTCCAGCCCTTCTGCGGGGCACTGACCAGCACGTCGACGCCGATGGCCTTCATGTCGACCCAGGACGCACCGGAGGCGACGCAGTCCAGGATGAACAGGGCCCCGACCTCGTGGGCGGCCTCGCCGAGGGCCGTGAGGTAGGCGTCGGTGAGTTGGATACCCGCAGCGGTCTCCACGTGCGGGGCGATGACGATCTCGGGCCGCTCGGCGCGGATGGAGGCGGTGACCTCGTCGATCGGGGCGGGAACCCAGGTCGAGGTGGACTCTTCTCCGGTCTGACGTGCGGTGTGCACGGTGACGTCGTCGGTGATCTTCCCGGCGTCGATGATCTGCGACCAGCGGAAGGAGAACAGACCGTTGCGCACGATGAGGGTCTTCTTGTCCGTGATCAGCTGACGTGCGACGGCCTCCATGCCGTAGCTTCCGCCGCCCGGGACCACAGCGACGGTCTCTGCGTTGTAGGTCTCCAGCAGGATGTTGCGGATATCCTGCATCACGCCGACGAAACGGGCCGACATGTGGTTGAGGGAACGATCGGTGAAGACGACGGAGTACTCGAGGAAACCGTCGGGATCGATGTCAGAGTGGGGAAGAGTCATAATGAACATTCTGACATATCAACAACGTCGGCTTTGACTGAAGGCCCACTTCAGATGTGGGTGAGTTCGACGGAGTTTGGCGGATTCACAGGGTAGTATGACCTCAACAGTGGTTGGAACGCGGTGGATGACACACGGTGGATGGAGTGGATGTCGATGTTCGGACGGTTCGCTGGCTCGGCGGTCGACGGCGTGTCGGGCGGTCTGGGACGCATGGATCATGATGTGTTCGACGCAGTCGCCGGTGCAGAGAACCCCAAGCTGGACGCGGTGTTGCCGAGGTTGACCCAGGCGGCGAACTATTCCCGACTGTGGCTGGGAATCGCCGGGGCGATGGCCCTGACCGGGAACCCTCGGTTGCAGCGGGCGGCGGCCCGGGGAGTGGTCGGTGTGGGGGTCACGAGCCTGGTGGTCAACCAGGGTGCGAAGCGTCGGTGGCGTCGTGCACGTCCCGGCCATGATTCGGTGCCGGTGACGCGACGGATTCGTCGGTACCCTAGCTCGAGCTCCTTCCCGTCCGGCCATTCCGCCAGTGCCGCGGCCTTCGCCACCGGTGTGGCGGTGGAGGCACCGGCGATCGGTACGGCACTCGGTGGTCTTGCAGGTCTGGTGGGCTTTTCCCGGGTCTACACCGGTGCACACTATCCCAGTGATGTCCTGGTGGGCTTCGGAATCGGGGTGCTTGTCTCCCGCATCGGAGCCCGGCTCGTCCCAACGCCTTTGCCGGAGTCGGACACCACGGTCGAACCGTCGGTCGTCCAGACCGAGAAGCGTCCCGAGGGTGAGGGGCTGATTTTCGTGGTCAATCCGGCGTCCGGTGGTGGCACAGGGGAGAGGGTCCTCAAGGATGTCGAGAAGGCGCTACCGGCCGCGGAGATTATCGCCCTGGAGGGGGACGATGATGTCGAGCGGGTTCTGGAGGATGCCGCAAGCCGGGCCGAGGTTCTCGGCATCGCCGGAGGTGACGGTACCGTGGCGACGGCCGCCGGTATTGCGCGGGCAGCAGGTATCCCGTTGGCGGTGTTCCCGGGTGGTACGTTCAACCACTTCGCCAAGCAGATCGGGTGCGAGACGACGGGCCGTACCATCGCCGCGGTGAAATCCGGGTCGATGGGGACGGTGGACGTGGTCACCCTCAACGGTGAGACCACGCTGCTGAACACCTCGAGTATCGGCGTCTACCCGCGGTTCGTGGAGGTCAGGGAACGTTTCGAGGCCAAGATGGGCAAGACGGTGGCCGCAGTCATCGCCACCTGGCAGATGATGAAGGAGGAGAACACCGTCACGTTGCGCTACGACGGGAAGCCCCTGACGACCTCGCTGTTCTTCCTCGGCAATTCGGTGTACCGTCCGGCAGGGTTCGCTCCGGTTAACCGGTCCAGCATCGAGGACGGCCTGCTGGATGTCCGGATGTTGGAGACCGGACGGCGGTTCTCACGGTTGCGTATCGCTGGAGCGCTGCTCACCGGCAACCTGGCACGCAGTCCGCTGTACCACGAGCTGCGTCGACCGGAGTTCCGCTGTGAGGTGCTCAGTGACCCCACCGCGGTGGCCTACGACGGTGAGATCGGGAATGAGGTCACCGAGCTGGAGTATGTCTCGCACTACCGGGCGTTGACCGTCTACCGGCCATGAGTAGATACGGAGGCACCGTAATCCCGCGCTGTGGTGGTATTTGATTCACAAAGTAATTGACATGACCATTATGCTCAAAAAGGTGGTAGAACGGACAGGGTCGAGCTCGAATAGAAAGTCCTGAAAGGAACAGCTTCACCCATGTCCACCAAGAACAAGAACCTTCGCAAGGCTCGCAACGCCGGACGTGTCACGAGTGTGCTCGGACTCGCATTCCTAGGTGCTGCAGGGAGCAGCTGGTTCGCTATCCGCCAGCAGCTGCTTTCTGAAGGCATCACCGTGCACGACGACGTGAAGTCTCTGGCAGGGAAGAAGGTGGGGAACCCGGTCACCGCCTATGCCCAGGCCGACATCGTCAACAAGCACGCCCTGGCGCAGAGCGGTGGAAAGCCCTTTGCTGAGTTGCCGATGGATGATCCCGCACGTGAGGTGGCTCTGATGGCGGCGAACGTGCGCTCGTCCCTGCTGACTTCTGTTCTCTCTTTCGGCCTCTCGGGCCTCGCCGCCGGGGTAGGGGCGACTGCCGTCGTCGCAGGTAGGGGATTGAAAAAGGTCGCCGCCTCCGCCGAGTAGAGAATTGCCCGCAGGGGACCCCAGACACGACTAAACCGTGGTCCCGATCGTCATCGGGGCCACGGTTGTCGTGTTGCTGCGGTCACTCAGATCCGTTATCACGTGAGCTCACGGAGAGTGACGGTCCGGTACTGGATCACCTGCTGATCACAGGCTGCTGGAGATGGAGTCCAGGAGGGACTCGGCAGAAGCAGCATTCTCGCCGTTCTCCGAGGCGGGGGCCTCGCCAGGAGCATCGGCGGGAGCCTCGGCCTGCGGGGCGTCGGCCGGTGCCTCACCCTGTGGCATCTCGGAGGGAGCCTCACCCTGCGGTGCCTCGGGGGCGGAACCCGGAGCGTTCTCTGCGCCGTCCGTTGCCGGCTGCTGGGACTCGAGACCCTCAGTGCCCTGTGCAGGCTGCTCGGCGGCCGGCTGTGCCTGCTCCGGGAATCCCTGGAGGTGATCGGCGAACTGCTGGAAAGGCTCGATGAGGCCGTTGATGTCCATGTTGGTGGACTCCTTTCGGTTGAGGAAGGCCGTCTGTGTGGCGGCCACGTGAACGAATCTACGAAGTGTTCTTGTTTTCTCACTCGGGGCCAACGTAGAGTCGCCGGACAGCTCGCTGAATATTCCGGGCACATGACTGATCTCACTCGAAGTGAGACGTTTCTCAGCCATTCTGAGACTACTGAACAGCGGTAACGTCAGATATGCGGTGAACAGCCGCGCCGCTCCTTCTCACCTATTGTGAGACTTCCGTAATCTTCAGACGGAGGAGTGTGTCCAATTCTGCGCAGGCGGGTGCCTTGTAACTTGAGGTAGTTTCGCCCCTCGGTGCCAGATTGCACCGCTGAGGTCCGAAGGCCACGACAAGCGCAGGAGGTTTCGTGTCGGGCCTGCTGCCGGAGCGTGATCGGAGGGAACTCCAGGTTCTACGGCTCCTGACTGGCGTTACGTTCATCCCCTGCCTGGGGCTGGGCATCCGGCTGCTCGGGCTGATCATCGGGAACGATTTCGATGTTGCAGCACGAGCTGGCGGGATTGTTGGCGGTGTTCTTCTTGGTGAACAGGTCCTTGAAAGCCATGGTGGACTCCTTCATTGTCGTGAGTGATTGATTGGTTGAGGGTTACCTGGGCGTGCTCCCCGGGCAGTTCTAGCTGGTCAGGGAGATCAGGTAGCCGCCGATGATCGCCACGGTAAGGATGGTGGCCACGAAGGTGATCAACAGCCGGGGTTTGAACACCGCTGCCAGCATCGACACCTCCGGTGGCGAGGCACCCGCCCCGCCGATCATCAGGGCGAAGATCGGGCCGATCGCCACACCGGCGGATTGCAGTGCCAAACCGACCGGCAGCATTGTCTCCAGCCGGATGTACATCGGGATGCCGATGACCGCTGCCAGGGGCACGGCCCACCAGATGTTCGCTCCGGCGAAGCCGGTGAGCTGGTCTTCGGGCACGAACCCGTAGATCGCCGCGCCCACGGCCACACCCAACAGCATGGGGATCAGCAATGGGCGCAGATCAGCCCAGGCCTGCCGTAGCGCCCCGGGGAGTTCACCGGCCAGGCCTTTCCATGGCTCCGCGGTGGTCTCGCCCTGCACGCGGACGCGTTTCACCGCGGACTGCATGCCCAGCATCGTCCAGATCATTGGCGCGATCAGGGAGACCACCAGGGTGAACACCGTGTAGATGATTGCGATCTTCCAGCCGAAGATGATTCCGATCCCGCCGACGATGATCGGGTTGAGCAGCGGTGAGGAGATCAGGTATGTCATCGCGGTCTGGAAGCCGACTCCGGCGTTGAGCATCCCGACGAGCATGGGCAGTGTCGAGCAGGAGCAAAACGGTGTCACCGCCCCCAACAGCAGGCCTTTGACCGGGCCGGGGACGATACCGCTGGCCATCCAGTCGCGCATCTTTTCCGGGCCGAAGCGTCGGTTGATCAGTGCGACGGCTGTCGAGACGATGATGAACAACGCCAGCAGCTCGCCTAGCAGCAGGGCGAAGGTCTGCAGTGTGTCTGTCAGCATGGTGTCGTGCTCACTGCCCCTGTTCGGCCGGGTTGACTGGGGCGACGCGGCTGGCATCGTCGCCGTGGTCGCCGTGGTCGCCGTGGTCGCCGGTGGCGTCGGTGCAGCAGGCTTTCTGCCCTGCCGGGGTCAGGGTGGCCAGGTGGGCCAGCCAGCGCACCGGATCGGCAAGCTGTTCACAACAGATGCTGTTCACACTCGCTCGGCCCTTCGCGACGGTGTCGACGACACCGGCCCGGCGCAGCGCGACCAGGTGATGACTGACCAGGGCCGGGCTCAACCCGGTGGCCTCGTGCAGCTGTCGGTTGGTCATCGACTTCTCGGACAGGGCCAGGGCGATGGTCAAGCGGTTGACATCTGCCAACGCCGCCAACGTCGGGGCCAGAAACTCGGCCTGCTCTCTCGGTGACAGGTCACTGACGGGATTGGGTAACGCAATGTTCGGTGCCATGCCGCCCAGCATACACAAACGCGCACTTTTAACACAAGCATTCGTTTGTTATAACTGGTAGAAAGGAGGACCGTCGAGCTACTTCACGGTCTTGCCGACCCGCTCCGCAGCCTGCCGGGCGGCAGCCTTGGCGAACGGGCCGACGCCGGTGATCGTCGCTGAACCGGGACCGGTCCAGTCGCCGTAGCCCACCAGCAGCAGTCCGGGGACCTGTGGTGCACCGTCGGTGACGAGATGTCGTACCGGTCCCAGTGCCGGGCGGAATCCGGTGGACCAGATCAGTTGATCGGCGTCCACCTCATCCAGGGAGGAGAACATGGGGGTGGCCTGAAGGCCTCCGGCGTCCCGGGCGGTGCGCACCTGTGGCAGGACGACGATGTCGCCCAAGTCGGAGTCGGCACCCGGATCGGGATCACCGCGGTTAATGGCGGCAGCGCGTTCGCGGTTGCGGCGGAACAACACCCGCCCGTCGACGTCGTCGGGCATCCAGCGCGGCGGGTGGGTGGTGTACCAGTGCACGTCGCCGACGTCCGGGTCCTCGGTCAGCTCCGCAGCGATCTGCGCCCCGGAGTTCGCCGCACCCACCACCGCGACCGTGCTGCCACGGAACGGCTCTGGGCCGGGGTAGTTCGCCGAATGCCACTGTGTGCCGGTGAAGGTGCCCGAATAGGAGGGGACGAACGGGGCCGCCCAGGTGCCTGTCGCCGCAATCACGGTCGTCGCCGTCCAGGACCGCGTGCCTGCCCCGGGCACGGACAGTAGTGACTCGGCGTCGATGCGGAAGGTCCCGTCGTGGTGCCCGACGCGGGCGACCCGTACCGGCCGTTCGACGGGAAGCCGGTAGCGGCGTTCATAGGCGCTGAGGTAGTCCACGACGTGCGTGGCCGGCGGGAATCCCTGATAGGCCGGCATCGGCATGCCCGGCAGGTTGGAGAACCCGGCAGTGGAGAACAGGTGCAGCGACGGCCACACGTGCCGCCATGCCCCGCCGGCCGCCGGTTGATCGTCGAGGACCAGGGTGTCCACTCCGGCCCGCAACAGGTAGAAGGCGGTTGCCAGACCCGCCTGGCCACCGCCGATGACCACCGCCTCGTAGTGGTGTTGCTCGGTGCGTGCCCGCGCTGGGGTCGGCTCCGTACTGACGCTTCCGTCCATGCTGATTCTGTCGTTCCTCTGTCGCTTGCCCGGTTCCTCCACGTGAGATGCGGGGTCAGCCGATCTGCAGCACGGTGCGCAGCTGGGCGAAGACGTCAGGGCGGACCTGGTGAATCACACTGCGACCGTCACGGTGGCGCTCCAGAAGACCGGCTTCGGTCATCATCTTCAAGTGGTGCGAGATCGTTGGCTGACTCAGACCCATCATTTCGGTGAGTTCACCGACACTGACCGGGCCACACCCGGCGGCGGCCAACTGCGACAGCATGCGCAGCCGCACCGGCTCTGCCAACACCTTGAACAGCCCGGCATAGCGTACCGACTCGTCCTGGGTCAGCGGCCCGGTGCCCAGTGAACAGCACTGCTGGACGCCCAGAATGCCGCGGTTGGGGAGAGACTGTGTGGTGCTCATGCCCACCACGCTACATTGACGGGCGTCGATATCGGAACTATCTTCTAGTATCGACCACTATCGATATGATTCAGGATGGACCCTCATGACCCCACCCTCGGCCTCGACTGCAGGGGCTGCCCGGATGTCGTTTCTAGACCGCTTCTTACCCGTATGGATCGTCCTGGCGATGGCCGCCGGCCTAATCATCAGCCGCCTACTGCCCGGCATCGGTGACGCCCTGAGCGCGGTGGAGGTCGGCGGTATCTCCATCCCCATTGCTGTGGGACTGCTGGTGATGATGTACCCGCCGCTGGCCAAAGTCCGCTACGACAAGGCAGGCAGGATCGCCGGCGACGCCCGGCTGATGAGCGTGTCGCTGGTGTTGAACTGGATTGTCGGGCCGTTGTTCATGTTCGTTCTGGCCTGGATCTTCCTGCCGGATCAACCCGAATTGCGCACCGGGTTGATCATCGTCGGGCTGGCCCGCTGCATCGCGATGGTGCTGGTCTGGTCGGACCTGTCGTGTGCCGACCGGGAGGCCACCGCAGTACTGGTGGCGATCAACTCGGTCTTCCAGGTGCTCATGTTCGCCGTGCTGGGCTGGTTTTACCTGCAGGTCCTGCCTGCCTGGCTGGGTTTGGAGACAACCTCGGCGGAGTTTTCCTTCTGGACGATCGTCACCTCTGTGCTGGTGTTCCTGGGTATTCCACTGCTGGCCGGGGTGGGCTCCCGACTGCTGGGTGAGAAGATCAAGGGCCGCGACTGGTACGAGAACACCTACCTTCCGCGGATCTCGCCGCTGGCGCTGATCGGGTTGCTGTACACGATCGTGCTGCTGTTCTCGCTGCAGGGAGACCAGATCGCGGCGAACCCGTGGGCGGTGGCACGGCTGGCCGTGCCGTTGGTGATCTACTTCCTCGGCATGTTCGCCCTCGCGCTGATCGCCGCGAAGGTGGCGGGGCTGAACTACGCCCAGTCAGCGTCGGTGTCGTTCACCGCGGCGGGCAACAACTTCGAGCTGGCCATCGCCGTGGCCATCGGCACGTTCGGTGCAGCCTCTGGTCAAGCGCTGGCGGGCACGATCGGCCCGCTGATTGAAGTACCGGTACTCGTCGGGCTTGTCTACATCATGCTGCGCCTGGGGCCGGTGCTGTTCGCCGGGGATCCGACCTTGCCGCACACACCGGCGGACGATGACCGGCCTGCTAACAATCGAAAGGACCGTGCTACCTCATGACCACACGTCCCTGTGTCCTGTTCGTCTGTGTCAGCAACGCTGGTAAATCGCAGATGGCCGCCGCCCTGGCCCGCCACCACGCCGGTGATGCTGTCGAGGTGCATTCGGCAGGAACGCATCCGGGTAGCCGTCTCAACGAGCAGTCCACGGCCGCTGTCGCCGAGGTCGGGGCTGACATGAGCACTGATCACCCCAAGGGTGTCGATCCGGCGCTACTGCGGCGGGCGGACCGGGTCATCGTCGTCGGGGCGCAGGCGCAGCTGGAGCTTCCCGCTGACGCTGCCGGGAGGTTGGAACGGTGGCTCACTGATGAGCCGTCCGACCGAGGGATCGAGGGGGACCGGCGTATGCGGCTGATCCGGGACGACATAGACGCGAGGGTGAAGCTGCTGGTAGACGGCCTGTAGAACAATATGTTCCCCTGACCGGGAATCAGGCGAAGTAAAACCAGCGAAGATGCGTTGAGAGTGCAGTGAACTCAGGTTATATTTTCAACGGGTGGGGCGTGGACGTCCTCAGAGGCCGGTAGGGAGGGCATGGCTTCGATACCTCTGACAATCCACTTCTCCTGCTTCATCCAGCGGCGCAGCGGCGGATCTAGGACGTGTCTCCTAAAGGGGCCAGCCAGGCAACAATCGTCGACAGCACCGCAGCTGCCCGGTACACCACCGCCAGCTTGTCGTACCGGGTCGCCAACCCTCGCCACTGCTTGACCTTGCTGAACGCCCGCTCGACCACATTGCGGCCCTTATAGGCCTGCGCATCGAACGCCGGCGGCCTGCCACCGGCAGAGCCCTTGCTCTTCCGGCCGCGAACCTGGTCAGATTTCTCTGGAATGACTGTCTTGATCCCCCGACCGCGCAGGTAGTCCCTGGTTCCCCTCGACGGGTAAGCCCGGTCAGCGATCACCGCATCCGGGGTGGTGCGTGGCCTACCTCCACCGACCCGTGGCACACGAATGTCCTCGATGACCTCACGCAGCACCGCCCCGTCATTGCGTTGCCCACCGGTGACGACCACTGATAGTGGTCGGCCAGGGGCCTGGCCCCCGTGTGGTGGACACCCTGACCCCGGCGATGAGCTGTGGAAGAACGGTAGTGTTCCACCATGCCCCTGAAGACCTACTCTTCAGCAGTTCAAGCGTGACGCCGTCGCCTTATACGAGTCCACCGACGGCGCGTCACTGAACTCCGTGGCCGCCGAACTCGGGATCAACCGCAACACCCTGAAGAACTGGGTCGCCCGCTTCTCATCGAACCCGCGAGCCGGCAGCACCGACCAATCGGAAGCCGCGGCGATCACCGATGCCGAACGGATCCGAAAGCTCGAACGCGAGAACGCCCGACTGCGCGAAGAACGCGACATCCTGCGACGGGCCGCGAAATATTTCGCGGAAGAGACGAATCCGATCACGGCAGCGTCTACACCTCCGGAACGTTCCAGAAGGCATGCCGGTACCTTGATGTCCGGCAGTCGATGGGCGCGGTGGGAACGAGTGCGGACAATGCGCTGGCGGAGTTGTTCAACGCCGCGTTGAAACGTGAGGTCCTCAAGGACGACAAGACCTTCGCCAAACAGTTGGTGTGCTGTCGGGATGTGTTCCGGTGGTGTATTCGCTACAACACGGTTCGTCGGCATTCCTGGTGCGGTTATATCTCACCGCAGGCCTATGAGGCCCGGAGTTCGGGTAGACTCCGACTCGTATCCTGAATCAAAACCCCGTGTCCACCATCCGGGGTTCGGGC
>DGYFD06202__coassemble_524_pt1 | contig 12991 bp, 10 predicted proteins | sample DGYFD06202__metabat2_high_PE_009 | metagenome-assembled genome bin DGYFD06202
CTCGTCGACCTCCCGGTCGTGGGCTTCCCAACCCGCCTGCACGTCCTCGTTCCCCGCTTCACCTGCACCAACCCCACCTGCAGCCGGAAGATCTTCCAGGCCTCGCTGCCGTGCGCCGACGATGGAGCGAAAATGACCCACCGGGTCACCCGCTGGATCCTCCAGCGCCTCGCAGTCGACCGAATGAGTGTCACCGCGACGGCCAAGGCACTCCGGGTGGGCTGGCAGCTGGTCAACAGTGTTGCCGTCACCGCGGCCCGCAACCTCGTCTAGGCTGACCCGACCCATCTGGCCGGGGTCCGGATCCTGGGGGTCGATGAACACGTCTGGAAGCACACCCGCCGGCCCGGGCAACCCTCCTCGATGGTCACCGTGCTGGTGGATCTGACCCCGCTGGTCGACGGGACCGGGCCGGCCCGGCTGATCGACATGCAGCCTGGCCGCAGTGCACAAGTGCTGAAGGGCTGGCTGAATGAGCGCGAACCGGACTTCCGGGACACCGTTGAGGTGGTGACCATGGATGGGTTCACCGGTTATGCCACTGCCATGGACCATGTCCTGCCGACCGCGCGGAAGGTCATGGATCCGTTCCACGTCATCCACCTGGCCGCCGAGAAGCTCACCGGGTGCAGGCAGCGCCTGCAGCGCGAAACGACCGGCCGGCGCGGGCGGAAGAACGATCCACTGTACAAGCACCGCCGGGCCCTGCTGACCAGAACCGATTTCCTCACCGAGCGGCAGAGACAACGCCTGGAGCTGTTGTGGGCCACCGATGACGACTACGTCGCCCTACAGGTGACCTGGGGGTTCTACCAGGAGCTGATCAGCGCGTACGGGCACCCCAAGAAGCAGGAGGGCCGGAAGTTGATGAGCAAGGTGATCAACGCGTTGCGCAAGGGACCACCGAAGGGACTCGAGGAGTTGGCGCAGTCGGGTCGGACTCTGTGGCGCCGGCGAGATGACATTTTCGACCGGGGATCCAGGAACGAGGCTGCCAGGAAATAGGCCAGGTCGGTCGCGAGGAAGATCACCGCCAACCAGGTAGCGGCCTTCTTGAGGATGTCCTTGATCATCGGGGTCAGGGACGTCGTTCCAGGACGGTGGTCACCCGTCCGCAGAGGAGATAGGTTGTCGTTACTCCGCCAAAGGTGATCCAACACACGGCGACAGATGCAGCATGAGCCACATCACGATGCGGCCCGCCCTGAACCTTACTCTACTTATAGGCCCGAACATTTCGGGCCCCCTGACTTGCGGTGTTCCTGGTTAACTCAGAGCTTCTCCATCGGTACCCCACCGATGAGCATCAGCCGGACAGTCCCGTTCGAGCCGAAGTCGATGACCGCGGTGGCACGCACGCCCTTGCCGTCAACACTGGTGACCGTGCCGAGGCCGTACTTGTCGTGGTTGACCCTGTCGCCGACCTCCAGTTCCAGCGCCGGGGCGTTGCTGCGCAGTGCCCCGGAGGAGCGGGAACCGGGACGCGACCCCGACCGTGATCCTGCCCCGGAACCGGACCCGAACGACCCGGAGCGTCCGGCTGATCCCGTCGAGCCGCCATGGGAACCGGACGACCCACTGCCCCATGATCCGCCGAAGCTGGTGCCGTCGGCGTAGGAACCGGAACTGGATCCCCAACTGGACCCTCCGGACCAGGCCGGTGCGGGTTCTTCCCGGATCCAGTCGATCAACTCCGCCGGGATCTCCGCCAGGAACCGCGAGGGTGGGTTGTTCTGTGGTGTCCCCCAGTTCGACCTGATCATCGCCCGCGACAGGTAGAGCCGCTTGCGGGCACGGGTGATGCCGACGTAGGCCAGGCGTCGTTCCTCCGACAGCTCGGTCGGATCCCCCAGGGCGCGCATGTGGGGGAACTGGCCGTCCTCCCATCCGACGAGGAATACGACGGGGAACTCCAGACCCTTCGCGGTGTGCAGGGTCATCAGGGTGACCAGATCCTGCTCCTCGGCGGGGATCTGGTCGGCGTCGGCGACCAGACTGACCCGTTCCAGGAAGGCCTGCAGGCTGCCGGGCTCCGGCTCACCCTCGGCCAGCACCGCATCCGCCGCGGTGTCCGCGTCGGTAGCTGAACTCTCGAGGCCGCCGGGACCTGCGCTGTCCGCAGCGTCCACAGCGTCCACTGTGTCCACAGTGTCGGCATTGTCCGCGGCGCCGCTGGCAGTACCGCCTGCCTGGGAGGGCATCGCCTCGTAGGCTGCCTGGTTCGCCGCCTCCTGCGAGAACTCGTGGCCGACCGAGACAAGCTCATTGAGGTTGTCGAGCCGGGAGCCGTCCTGCGGGTCATTCGACTTCTCCAACTCAGCGGTGTAGCCGGTGACGTCGAGTACCGTGCGGACCACCGCGCCGACGTCCGGGATACCCAGGGACTCCCCGTCGGAGGTGCGCATCAGCGCCTCGGCCGTCTGGGAGCGCAGCCCGTCCATCATCTCCAGGAACCCGGCGATGGCGTTGCGGCCCCGGGAGCTCAGCCCCGGCACCTCGTCCCGTGCGGCGGCGACCAGACCCTGTGCGAAGCTGACACCGGTGTTCTCTGCATGCACCGTCACCTGGGACAGCGCCCGGTCACCGATGCCCCGGCGCGGGGTGTTGATGATGCGACGCAGCGCCATGGTGTCCTCGGGATTGTCCAGGGCCTTGAGGTAGGCGACGATGTCGCGGACCTCCTTGCGCTCGTAGAACCGGGTGCCACCGACGACCTTGTACGGCAGTCCGGAACGCACCAGGATGTCCTCCACGACACGCGAAGAGTTGTTCGTCCGGTACATCACCGCGATATCGCCGTACTCGGCCTCGCCCCGGTCGACGAGTTCGTCGATGGTCTGGGCGATGAACCGGGCTTCGTCATGTTCGTTGTCGGCGACGTAACCGCCGATCAGGGCACCCTCGCCGGTGTCGGTCCACAGGTTCTTGTCGCGACGCCCGGAGTTGCGGGAGATCACCGCATTGGCCGCCGAGAGGATGTTCTGGGTGGAGCGGTAGTTCTGCTCCAACAGGATGGTGTGGGCGTGCGGGTAGTCGCGTTCGAACTCCTCGATGTTGCGCACCGTCGCACCACGGAAGGCGTAGATCGACTGGTCGGCGTCACCGACCACGCAGAGCTCCGCCGGCCCCTCCGGCCCGGCGGTGTCAGCGTCACCGACCAGGGTGGAGACCAGGACGTACTGGGCGTGGTTGGTGTCCTGGTACTCGTCGACCAGGATGTGCCGGAAACGACGCCGGTAGTGGTCGGCGACCCCCGGGTTGGCGCGCAGCAGGCCGACGACCTCACCGATGAGGTCGTCGAAGTCCACCGCGTTCGCCTGGCGCAGCCGCACCTGGTAGTCGTGGTAGATCTTCGCGATGGTCTCGCGGTGCCGGTTGCCGTCCTGCTGGGCCTCGGTCAGTGCCTCCGCCGGATCCTGGAGTTCGTTCTTCCAGTTCGAGATCACCGACAGCACCGCCCGCGGAGCGAACTCCTTGGAGTCCAGGCTGCGCTCCCGAAGGATCATGGTGACCAGGCGCTTCATGTCATCGGAGTCGTAGATGGTGAAGTTGGAGTTCAGCCCGTCCACCAGGGCCGCATTGGCCCGCAGGATCCGCACGCACACCGAGTGGAAGGTGGATACCCACATCCGTTCAGCGACCGGACCGACCAGGTCTGCGATCCGCTCGCGCATCTCGGCGGCGGCCTTGTTGGTGAAGGTGATCGCCAGCACCTGCCACGGGGCCACTCCCCCGGCCAACAGCCAGGCGATCCGACGGGTGAGCACACTGGTCTTGCCCGACCCGGCACCGGCGACGATCAGCAACGGTGACCCGGTGTGGCGCACCGCCTCTTGCTGGGCAGGATTCAGCCCCTCCAGCAGCTGGTCCCGGGTCTGCGCGCTCATCACCCGGCCAGGGACCGGGCCGGCGGCGTCCTGACCGGATGCTGCGTTCTGCCCGGCCGGTGCGTCCTGCCCGGATACTGCCTCAGCGCCTACCTGCACCGACGAGCGGACCCGGAACGGTGAGGCGTCCGACATCGGGGCGTCCGGCAACGGTGCCAGGTGGGGGGCGGACGACGACATTTCGGCAAGGACCCCCGCGACGTCCTCCGGGGGAAGGTCGTCCTCCTCCGGCGGCGGCTCGAACGGCTCCTCCGGGAACGGGATCTCGTCGTGCGTCACAGTGCTCACGGTAAAAGTGCTCTCCTGGTCGATCCGGGTCGGTCTCTGGGTCGGTTTCTGGCTCATATTCACCCTACAACGGGGTCCGGACACGAACCTGCACCTGCAGTCACACCCAGGCGACCGGCCCCAACAGGCTAGAATCCACACCATGAGCAATGACCAGCAGTTCTCCAGCGGCACGGACGATCCTTTGTCGGATGCCGAGATCCAGGCCTACCGCTTGGAGATCAATGAACTGGACCGCACCATCATCGAGGCTGCGGCCCGTCGTTCCGAGGTCTCGCAGATCATCGGCAAGACCCGCAAGGCCTCGGGCGGAACCAAGCTCGTCTACTCCCGTGAGACCGCGATCCTCAACGAGTACCGCGACGCCCTGGGCCCGGAGGGCGTCGCCATCGCCAACGCCCTGCTGCAGCTCGGCCGCGGCCGCCTCGGGCAGTAACCAGGAGAGAAGGATCAGGCCAGGCGGAAACCTGCGCCGACACCGCCGGCGGCGTCCATCTCAGCACCGACGCTGTCCCAGGAGGTGCTCAGCGCCGGGGAATGCAGCGGCCCCTGCAGGGGGTGCTGGCAGGTCGGGAGTGCGGACAGGCCGCCGCTGAGCACACCGACCAGACGTCCACCGGCATAGACCGGGGCACCGGAGTCACCGTGGGAGGCACAGACATGGGTGGCGAACTGCGCCCCGGAGGTGGCGAACACCGGACCACAGCTGGTCCCGGTGGTGATTCCGGTCTTGCACACCTCACCGAAGTGCGCGGGCGCCGCGCCACCCAGCTGGTTGATCGAGACGCCGTTGTAGCTGTTGGTCACCTGGGCGTTCTCGTTGAGCAGGATGATCCCGTTGTCCACGGCACCAGCGCGCTCGAAGGTGCCGATCACGGTGCCCTCCGGGTCGTCGGCCGAACTGACCTCGTCCCCGGGCGAACCACAGTGGCCGGCGGTGACTGCCACAGCGTTACCGGCGGCGTCGTAGCCGGCGACGGCGGTGGTGCACACCGACGGGCCGACGACCAGCGGGGTGGACGGCCCGACGAGGACCTCGGGACGAGCCTCCTCAGCTGCCGCCGGGACGCCCGGGGAGGTGAAGTAGTGGCCCTCGATACGGTGCGGGCCGGGCTCACCGGTGGTGTTGAGGACGGTGTCCACGGCGGTGTCCACGGCGTGGTTGACAGCGTTCTGGACCCCGTCCGGGCTGAAGGACGGAACGTCCGGGGCGGCGGTCGCCGCAGGGGCGGAGACACCGGCGATCACTGCGGCGGAGAGGGCGACGAGAGCGGCACAGAGGCGAGGGCGGATCATGGTGCCCAGCCTAATCGCCGTCCGGCCACGTTATGTCAGTAGAACATTCGCTAACTCCGGGATCACCCCCGAAAGGGCCGTCGCCGTGTGGTGACTGACAACCACCATGCCTGATTATGACCATTTACCTGTCGCATAGCCACAGAATGTTCATATAACCGTTGACCTTCCACACGTTCCCACAGACAATGGGGGGTATGTACGCGCCACAGCGTCAGGACGCCATCGCCGATGACATCGCCGCCCACGGGGGCATGTCAGTCACTGAACTGGCCACCCGCCACGGGGTTTCCGCGGAGACGATCCGTCGCGACCTGGACGTCCTGGTACGCCAGCAACGTCTGAGCCGGGTCCACGGCGGCGCAGTGCCGCTGCGTCCCCACAGCCGGGAAGAGAACCCGGTCGCCGTGCGCTCCAGCACCGGCCTGGAGGCCAAGGCCCGCATCGCCCGCGCCGCCGCCGACCACCTGCCCGCCACCGGCGGCTCGGTGATCGTCGACTCCGGGACCACCACCGCCGCCCTGGCCGGCGCACTCCTGGAACGACCCGACCTCACCGTCGTCACCAACTCCGTCCTGTTGGGCCACCAGCTCTCCGCCCACCCGCCCGACGGCGGCGGCCCGGCCCTGCGGATGCTCGGCGGACGGGTCCGCTCGATCACCCAGTCAGTGGTCGGGTCCGATGCCGTCGGTGTTCTCAGGACGCTACGGGCGGACGTCGCCTTCCTCGGCACCAACGGCATCAGCAGCGACTTCGGATTCTCCACCCCCGATCCCGCGGAGGCACAGACCAAGGCAGCCATGGTCCGGGCGGCGCGGACCCGGGTCGTCCTGGCCGATGCCTCGAAACTCGGCGAGGAACTGCTGTGTTCCTTCGCCACCGCCGAGGACGTCGACCTCCTCATCACTGACGCCCCCGTTCTCTCCACCCCGGTCCTCCACGATCTCCGACACCAAGGAATGGACGTGATCCAGGCGTGATCATCACCGTCACCCCCAACCCCAGCATCGACAGATCCCAGTCGCTGACCGGCCCACTCGAGATCGGCGGCGTCAACCGCGTCGCCTCCGGTGTCGACCAGGCCGGCGGCAAAGGGATCAACGTCGCAACCGTCATCCACCACGCCGGCCACGATGTACTGGCCCTCGCCCCGGCTGACCCCACCAGCGACTTCGCCGACCTGGTCCGTACCGCAGACCTGCCTGCCCGGTTCATCGGCGGCAACAGCAGCACCGGCACCGGCGTTCGGGTCAACCTCACCCTCACCGACGCCGACGGTGTCACCACCAAGATCAACTCCCCCGGTGACACCGAAGCAACCGGGGAGACCCTGGCCGATGCCGTGGCCCACACACTCACCGACGTCACCGCCCAGCACCTCGACGGACCACACTGGCTAGTCCTGGCGGGATCCCTGCCGCCGGGCTACCCCGACAACTGGTACGCCACGATGACCGCGACGGCCCACGAGATGGGCTTCCGGGTCGCCGTGGACACCTCGGACGCCGCCCTGACCGCCCTGGTCGACCTCGCCGACCGTAACCCGGCCGCCGCACCCGACCTGGTGAAGCCCAACTCCCACGAGCTGGCACAGCTCACCGGCGGTGACGGGGACGCCATGGAGGCCGCTGCAGCGTCCGGCGACCTCGATGCGGTGGTCACCGCAGCGTCCACCCTGCTGGACCGTGGCTTCGGAGCTGCACTGGTCAGCCTCGGCGCCGCCGGAGCGTTGCTGGTCAGCCGGGACGATTCCACCGGGGCAGACCCCTCGGCCTGGTTCTGCCCCAGCCCCTCGGTAACCGTCGTGTCCACCGTCGGAGCCGGCGACTCGACCCTGGCCGGGTACGTCATCGGGGCCGTCCGCGCCCTCCCCGCCCCCGACCGGCTCTCCCTCGCGGTGGCGCACGGAACCACCGCAGTGACTCTCCCGGGCACCACACTGCCCACCCCTCATGATCTCCCCGACACCCTCCCCGAACCAAGGAGTGCATGACCATGACTAACCCAGAGTCCACAGATCCAGCCACCAGGCCGGTGATCACCGCCGATCTGGTCTCGCTGGATGCCGACCTGCCGGCCGAGAAGGAGGCCGTGCTCACCGCACTGGCTGACCTTCAGGTGTCGGCAGGACGCGCCGAGGACACCAGCCAGCTGCTGGCCGACATCCACGCCCGCGAGCAGCAGGCGGCCACCGCCCTGCCCGGCGGCATCGCCATCCCCCACTGCCGCACCACCGCGGTGACCGAGCCCTCGCTGGGCTTCGCCCGGCTGAAGACCCCCACTGACTTCGGTGCGGACGACGGTGCCGAGACCGACCTGGTCTTCATGATCCTCGCCCCCGAAGGTGGCGGCAGTGCCCACATGAAGGTGCTGAGCACCCTGGCACGCGCCCTGGTGAAGAAGGACTTCGTGACCGCCCTGCGTTCGGCGCAGAGCGAGGACGAGATCGTCACCCTGGTGACCGAGGTGCTGGAGAAGAAAAAGAAGAAGGCCGCGGCAACGGCCGCCGCGACCGCTGAGCCCGCTGCTGAGCCTGAGGCAGCCGCGCCCACCGCGCCCGCCGCGGCGCGTCCGGTGAAGCTGGTCGGCATCACGTCCTGCCCCACCGGCATCGCCCACACCTACATGGCCGCCGACGCCCTCACCGGCGCCGCGGACGCCCGTGACGACGTCGAGATCATCATCGAGACCCAGGGCTCCTCCGGCGGCGACAAGCTAACCCAGGCCCAGATCGACGAGGCCGACGCCGTCATCTTCGCCCACGGTGTCGGCGTGCGCGACATCGCCCGGTTCGCCGGCAAGCCCGTCGTCGACGTGCCCGTCAAGAAGGGCATCTCCGAGCCGGATGCCCTGATCGACCGGGCCATCGCCGCCTCCAAGTCCGACAACCCGCCGCGGGTCTCCGCCACCGGCGACGGTGGTTCCGGGGACGGTGGCAGCGGATCCGGGGACGACTCCGAGAACGCCGGCTGGGGACGTCGCATCCAGCAGGCCGTGATGACCGGTGTGTCCTACATGGTGCCCTTCGTCGCCGCCGGTGGTCTGCTCATGGCCCTCGGCTTCCTGGTCGGCGGCTACAACGTGGCCAACGTCTGGGACACCGTTGTCATCGACTACTCCCTCTGGAACACGCCGGACGCCCTGCCCTACGACATCGGTGCCGGCGAGGAGTTTACCGACCGCTCCGGCATGCTGCTCTACCTCGGTGCGGTCCTCTTCGGCGGTGGTAACACCGCCATGGGCTTCCTGGTCGCCGCGCTCTCCGGCTACACCGCCTACGCCCTGGCCGACCGGCCCGGCATCGTCCCCGGCTTCGTCGGTGGCGCCATCTCCGTGCTGGTCGGCGCCGGCTTCATCGGTGGCCTGATCACCGGTATCATCGCCGGTCTCGTCGCCATGTGGATCCAGACCTGGAAGGTGCCGCGCTGGCTGGGCTCCATGATGCCGGTCGTGATCATCCCGCTGTTGGCCACCCTGGTCACCGCCGCCTCGATGTTCCTGGTGCTGGGTCGTCCGCTCGCCGCCCTCATGGACGGCCTGCAGAACTGGCTGGCCGACATGTCCGGCTCCTCGGCGATCGTGCTCGGCATGATCATTGGCCTGATGATGTGCTTCGACCTGGGTGGACCGGTCAACAAGTCCGCCTACCTCTTCGCCACCGCCGGACTGTCCACCAGCGATCCGGCAGCCTTCCAGGTCATGGCCGCGGTCATGGCCGCCGGCATGGTCCCGCCGCTGGCCCTGGCCCTGGCCACCGCGGTGCGTCCGAAGATGTGGAGCAAGGAGGAGCGCGGGAACGGCAAGTCCTGCTGGCTGCTGGGTGCCTCCTTCATCTCCGAGGGCGCGATCCCCTTCGCCGCCGCCGACCCGCTGCGCATCATCCCGTCGATGATGCTCGGTGGTGCGGTCACCGGTGCGGTCTCGATGGCCCTCGAGGTCGGAAGCCGTGCACCCCACGGTGGTGTCTGGGTCGCCCCGCTGATGGAGAACAACACCTGGTGGGGCTTCATCGTCGCCGTCATCGCCGGCATGGTGGTCTCCGCGATCACCGTGATCATCGTCAAGCAGGTCACCGGCAAGGGCGACAAGGACGGTGTCGGTGCAGACGGTGCCGCGGACGCGAACGCGTCGGACGCTGCGACGGTCGCCGCCTGACGTCCGCTCCCCCTACTCTCCTCTCACTCCCGCTCCCGGGTGGTCCAGACCCCCTCAGACCGCCCGAGGGCGGGAGTGACGTTTCACCACCCGCCGAAGAAGAGCATCACCATGATTCCGATGACGACGATCACCAGGGCGGCGGCAATGGCGACCAGGCCCTTCGACTCCGCGAAGATGCCCGCGGGCTCCTCATCCGATTCCGCACCCGACTCCGTCAATGGGAGACCGTCGTCGGGGAGCTCCATGGACGCCAGCCGTTCCACATCCTTCCGGGAGACGGTGACCGTCGCGTCCCCCAGCTGCCTGTCGTACATGTCGCGTCGCACCGGATTCCCCAGCACCTGCCGGGCGACATCCAGCTGGGCGCGTCGGGCCCCGTCCGGCAGCCCCCAGTTCCGTCCCGCGAGATCGGCGAGGAGTTCCTCGCAGCTGTGGGACGGGTACAGGTCCTGCGACGTGTAGAGGTTGTAGCCAGCCATACGCTCCCTCGTCAGGCAGGCTGGCCGTTGACGGTCAGGGCCCCGTCCGCACCCACCGACACCTCGGCGGCGAAGGCTGCGGCCAGGTTGATCCGCTGCCAGTTGCCGGCGTCCCGTCCGCGGGTGGTCTGGTCGTCCAGCGGGTAGCCGGACGGCAGGGCGGTCGCGGCGAGGACCCGGGCACGCTGGTCCCAGGACAGCTCCGGGAATGCGGTGCTCAGCAGCGCCGGGGCGGCCTGCGGGACGGTCAGCCGCGCGTCCGTGTCACCGACCGGGTCGAAACCGTGCGTCATCCGCTCGGTGTACTCCGCCACGGCGGCCTTGGTGGACCGGTAGGCGGAGTCCTCGGCGACGGCCTCAGCCAGGGGCTTGCCGGTCCGCCACTCGAGCTCCTTGCGGATCTCCTCACCGGCCTGCTTCAGCACGCCGCGCATCTGCGGGTCGTTCCACCGGTCGCCGGCGGCGGCCTGACCGGTCATCCGGCCACCAATGACGTCCAGCGGGTAGTGCACGCCCATCACCATGCGGTTGTAGCCGGCTTCGGCGCCGCGGGCCAGCAGCTGCGGTGCCAGCTCCGGCAGCAGCACGGCGAGCAGCGTGGTCGTCCAGGACGCCTGGTTGGTGTGGCCGGACGGGAATGCCTTGGTGCCGCCGAGTTCGTAGAGGTCGTCGTCCCCACCGTCGGTGTGCTTGGTGATCCGGTCAGGGGCGACCTCGAACGGTCGGGCGTAGCCGAAGATCTCCTTCTCCACCAGGGTCGAGCTGGCAAGGCCACCGGCGCGGGACAGGTAGCCCGAGTCGAGCAGCATACGGGTCTTCGGCAGGCGGTTCTCCGCCAGGGCGGTGCGCAGGTGGCCACCGAGGTTCTCACCGAAGGCGTCCGACAGGGCGGTGAGCAGGTCGGCGTCGTCGGCGGCTGCATCGACCTGGGCGCGGGCGATCGTGGTGGCGTCGGCGTTGTTGTTGACGTCCACCACGATGTCGAGGCTCTCGGCCATCACGTCGGGGTGGTTCTCGCGGAGGTCGTTGAACCCGGCGACGACGTCGTAGTAGACGCCACCGGTGTAGGAACTGATATCGGAGATGTACCAGCCATACTCCTCGACCCCGAACGGGCGCGGCACCGGGGCACCCTCGTGCTGAACCGGGGTCTTGGTCGCGGGAAGGTACTCCCCCACCACCGCCGGGGGCTCTATCTGCGCCTGTGCCGGGGCAGCCACGAGGCCTAGACCGAGTGCCGGGACCAGGGCGAGGGTCAGGACTCGGGTGGTCTGGGACGCAGACGTCGGGGCGGCGGGGATGCCTCGGCGGGGACGGTCGTTCATGGGTACGGATTCTCCTCGTCAGTGCGTATGGGGTCGCTGGGGACAGAAGTGGAATGCTATCCCCCTCCGGTGGACGGTACGTGAACACCGGGCGACATGATGGAGAAGTCCCATTATCCCGGCGAAAGCACCCGGGATCGAACCGACAGGCCCCTCCGCGACGCAGACCCTACTGCCTACCCGGGGCCTCAGTGAGGCGTTTCGGGGCGCGGGCCTCCCACGCGTCGGTCACGAGCTCGGCGAGTTCGTCGGCCTCGACGCGTTCCAGCCGGACAAGGACGCTGGCATGGCCCGCATAGTGCGCGGTCGTAAAGAACTTGCCCTCTCCGGTCGCGAGCAGCAGTTCACGTTCCGAGAGGTCCTTACACCAGCACACCAGCACACCAGGTTCCTCGTGGAACCGTAGGAATATCTTTCCCGCAACGTAGAACGCGGGCATGTCATACGAGGTGCGCTCGGTCACCTCGGGCAATGATCCCGCGAGACGACGGACATCATCCTCTGTGCTCACAATTCAGCCCTCCCGTTCACACCGTACGAGTCGGTCAGATCAACAACCACCGTAGTTGACCCAGATTTTCGGGACGATGCGCCGGGTAGTGCCCGTCCATGGTGTGCACGCACGACAAAGGCCCCCGGATTTCTCCGGGGGCCTTGTCCTTTGTAGCGGGGGCAGGATTCGAACCTACGACATATCGGGTGCAGTGTTTGTACCGGTTTGTCGTAGTAAGCCACCGCAGTTCTAGCTGTTGGCGAGCGTTAGCACGGCTGGCATTAGTCAGCAAATAGCAGAGCAAAACGGTCCATAAGTGGTCCATTTCCAGAGCGTTTCAGGCGTATCCTCGGTAGGTCGTGTTCGAACATCTGGCCCTGGCCGTCTCCCCTACCGTCAGCGAACAGCGCAGGTACCTGGACAAGCACCAAACCTGTTGCGCGACTTGCCGCAACTCTCTCGTAGATGCCGGGCACTCTCATAGAGCGTGTTTCAGCCGCCTACGAGGCGCCCTGCGCTTCCTCCAAGCGATGACAGGCAACACACCTAGAGGGGGTTTCCGGCGGGAATAGTTGAGCAGTTGTCACTGGCAGGTGCCCCGTTGAAGCGCCCCTCTAGCCACAGCGACCCCTCAATGAGCCAGGGCACAGCGGCCAAAACATGGCTTGCGTAGGGATACTCCCTGTATTCAACCGATGTCCCGGCTTCGCAGTAGTCACGCATCAAGGTACGAACATCCTTGGTCACCATCACTCCGTCGCCTGGGCCCCTACCAGGATGAGCAGGGGTCCCTTCGAGGAAGCCGCCAGCTCCTTGGAACAGGAACATCGGAGTACTGGGCGCAGGCCAGTTGCCCATGTTGATCTCCTCGAGCACCTGGGCGACTTCAGGAACATCCTGTGGGCGTGGGTACTCAGGTTTGGCCAAATCACTCCACCGGACCTCGGGGTAGCGGGCGACAGCTTCAATGATTGACAGGTCCGACGCGTCGTCGAGGACACTGTTGCCATAGTCGGTGAAGTAGTGCTCGATTGGCAGGTCGTACGAGTTCTTCAACGAGGCGAG
>DGYFD06202__coassemble_558_pt1 | contig 12235 bp, 9 predicted proteins | sample DGYFD06202__metabat2_high_PE_009 | metagenome-assembled genome bin DGYFD06202
GCGGGGACAGCGCCGAGGACCAGATGGATGAGGAAGACATCGAAGACGAGGACTACGGGGACTCCGAGACCCCGGATGTCGACGTCGTCGCCGAGGTCGGTGACATCGTCGCGGTCGCCTACGCCAACCTCGAAGCCGACCTCCCCGAGGACACGTCGATCAACCTGCGGGCGGTGGAGTACCCCGCGATGGCCGTGCCGGTGAGCCTGAAGCAGGAGACGTGGGCGGACTACTTCGAGTCCGTCGCCGAGGGTGTCTCAGCAACAAAGGACACAATCAACGACACCGTCGACGAGTGCCCGGAATCAAAGATCGTCGTCGCCGGGTACTCCCAGGGTGCGATGGCTCTGCGACGCGCCCTGCTTGAACTCGGGTCGGTCGACAGCATCGTCGCCGGAGTCCTCATCGGCGACGGGGACAAGCTGCCCGATGACAAGGTCACGACCATCGACGACTACGACACCGACGACTACGAGGGCATCGCCCAGCTGGCCCGGGACCAGTGGGATTTCGACTCCGGTGCCTCGGAGGAGCCGCTGCCGTCCGACTGGGAGTCGCGGATCCTGTCCGCCTGCCGTGGCGGCGACGTGGTCTGCGCGCAGGAGTCTTTCGACGTCGGCAGCATCACCGACGACATCCCTGCGCACACCAACTACGACGCGGAGGACTGGCGGGAGTTCCTGGCGGACGCCGTCGCAGCCGCCAGCTGACCAGAATCGCCCCCGGTCAGATGGCCAGACCCTCCCCTGTCAGATAGGTGGGACGGATCGTCGTGATCCGGCCGGAAGACCATCGATTCGTCCCACGTATCTGACAAGTGGTGTGGGCGGGGCCGGAAGGTGGGGCGGGGCCTACTCCCCTGCTTCAGCCTCGAGCTCGGCGAGGATCGCGGCGGAGGATGACAGGCCCAGGCGGGTGGCACCGGCGGCGATCATCTCCTGCGCCGCTGCCAGCGAGCGGATCCCGCCGGACGCCTTGATGCCGAGCCGTCCCCCGACCGTCTCGTTCATCAGCGACACCGCACGCACGCTCGCCCCGCCCGCCGGGTGGAAGCCGGTGGAGGTCTTCACGAAGTCCGCCCCGGCCTCCTCGGAAGCCTTGCACGCGGCCACGATCTCCTCGTCGGTCAGCGCGGCAGACTCGATGATCACCTTCAACACCCCTGGCGCGGGAACGGCGGCACGCACCGCAGCGATATCGCTGGTCAGCTCGTCGAAACGCCCCTCCTTCGCCAGCGCGATGTTAGTGACCATATCGACCTCCCCCGCACCGTCCGCCACCGCGCGGGCAGCCTCGGCGGCCTTGATCTCCGACTTCACCGCACCCGACGGGAAGCCGACCACGGTGGCAACGTGCACCCCGCCCGGGACCTCGACCGGCAGCTGCGAGGGAGAGACACAGATCGAGTAGGTTCCCAGCTCCCCGGCCTCGGCGGCCAGCCCTGCGACATCCGCGGCGGTGGACTCGGGCTTGAGGAGGGTGTGGTCGATCAGTTGCGCGAGCTCGTCACGGGTGATGTCGCGGGCACGCTGACCATCGCGGTCGCTACTCAGATCACTACGTGGGTCGCTGCTGTGGTCGTTGGTCATCTACTATCCAATCCTGTCCAGAATCACGGAGCGTTGTGCGGTGTCGGCGCCGGTGCCACCGGCCTCCACCGAGTATCCCGTCTCCAGCACCTCGAGTGCACGCTCGAAGCGCTCCGGCGTGTCCGTGTGCAACGTGAACAGCTTCTGACCTGCCGAAACCTTCTCCCCCTTCACCGCGTGCAGTTCGACACCGGCACCAGCCTGCACCGGATCCTCCTTGCGGGCACGTCCGGCACCGAGCCGCCAGGACGCCACACCGAAGGCCAGGGCGTCGGTCTCGGCGAGCACCCCGTCCGACGACGCGACCACGTCGTGGGTGTGCGCGGCGGTCGGCAGCTCAGCGTCCGGATCACCATCCTGGGCGCGGATCATCTCGCGCCACGCGTCCATCGCGCGGCCGTCGGCCAGAGCGTCCTCCACGTCGGCGTCCTGCCCGTTCGGCCCGCCGATGCCGGACGCACCGAGCATCTCCCGGGCCAGCGCACACGTCAGCTCGACGACATCGGACGGCCCACCACCGGCGAGCACCTCGACGGACTCGCGGACCTCCAGCGCATTGCCGATGGTGCGTCCCAACGGCACCGACATGTTGGTGAGCAGCGCGGTGGTGGCGACCCCGGCGTCCTGACCCAACGCGACCATGGTCTCGGCGAGCTCCCGGGCGTCGTCCTGCGAAGTCATGAACGCACCGGACCCGACCTTGACGTCCAGCACCAGGGAGGCGGTGCCCTCGGCGATCTTCTTCGACATGATCGAGCTGGCGATCAGCGGGATGCAGTCGACGGTGGCGGTGATGTCGCGCAGCGCGTAGAGCTTCTTGTCCGCCGGGGCGAGGCCGGAGCCGGCGGCGCAGATCACGCAGCCGGGGCCCTCGAGGATCTCGGTGAGCCGCTCATTGGTCAGGTTCGCCTGCCAGCCGGGGATCGCCTCGAGCTTGTCGAGGGTGCCGCCGGTGTGCCCGAGGCCGCGTCCGGACAGTTGCGGTACCGCGACCCCGTAGGACGCCACGAGCGGGGCGAGCGGCAGGGTGATCTTGTCACCGACGCCGCCGGTGGAGTGCTTGTCGGTGGTGATCTTCGACAGGTGGGAGAAGTCCATCCGGTCGCCGGAGTCGATCATCGCCTGGGTCCAGCGCGCGATCTCGGCACGGTTCATACCGCGCAGGAAGATGGCCATGGCCAGGGCGGACATCTGTTCCTCGGCGACGATGCCACGGGTGTAGGCGTCGATGACCCAGTCGATCTGCGAGTCGGTGAACTCTCCCCCGTCGCGTTTGGTGCGGATGACGTCGACGACGTCGAACTTCTCGGTGGGTGCCATGAGCTGCAACCCCTTCGGTGTTCGCGTGGTGTGTGGAAGGCCGGTTATGCGTGCATATATATTGCCGTAGCTTATGACACTCGTTATCATCGCCTGCACATGCCCCGTCAACGGCTAAGGATGTCCTGCCATGCAGTATCCGTCTGATCCCGCTCCCGCCTCTCCTTCCTCTCCCTCCTCTCCTTCCTCTCCCTCCGACGCTGAGCTCCTCGCGTTCTCCCGCGAGGCCGCACACAAGGCCTACGCACCGTACTCCGGCTTCCCGGTCGGCGCGGCCCTCCTGCTGGACGACGGGCGGGTGGTGACCGGCTGCAACGTCGAGAATGCGTCCTACGGACTCGGGATCTGCGCCGAACGCACCGCGGCAACCCGCATGATCGCCGAGGGCCCCGGGCCGGACACACTGGACGCACCGGATGCACCGGATACACCGGATGCACCGGATGCACCGGATGCACCGGATGCACCGACGATCCTCGCCGTCGCCGTCACCGGGCTCAAGGCCTCCCCCTGTTTCCCCTGCGGCGCCTGCCGGCAGGTACTCCACGAGTTCGGGTGCCAGCGCGTGATCGTCGAGGGTGACACCGGACCGGAGTCGCACCCGTTCACCGACATCCTGCCCTTCGCCTTCGGCCCAGGAGACCTGTGATGGAGAGATTCCAGGGGATCATCGGCATTCTCGTCATCTTCGCGCTGATCTACGCCTTCTCCCGGGCGCGCAAGCACATCCGCTGGCGCACCCTCGGCGTGGGCCTCGCCCTCCAGGTCGCCTTCGCACTGTTGGTGCTCAAGTGGGACGTCGGCTTCCAGGCGTTGATCAAGGTCTCAGAGGGTGTCCAGAAACTCTCCGACTTCACCAATGACGGCACCGCCATCAACTACCTGACGGGCACCTCGAAGATCGAGGGCGTGTACGCCTCCACGGTGATCTTCCTGGGCCAGGCCGAGGCCCCGCTGGTCATCGCCCCCCTACCCGCCAAAGCTCACGAAATCGGAGCTTTTTCACCTGTATGACCGGTCGTTTCGCCTCGGTCGCCGGCTCCACCCTGCTGGGCTATGCACTGCTGGGTGCACCGTTGGAGTTCCTGCTGGCAGCGTCCATCATGAACGCCCCAGACTCCCTGCTGGTCGCCAAGGGACTGATGCCGGAGACCAAGAAGTCCGAGGTGGACGCCACGGTGAAGGACGTCCGCGACACCGAGTCGAAGAACATCATCGACGCTGTGGGCAAGGGTGCGATGTCAGGCGGCAAGATCGCGGTGACCATCGGCTGCCTGCTCATCGCCTTCATCGCCATCATCGCGATGCTCTCGGCGATGATCGGCGGCATCGGCGGCTGGTTCGGCCAGGACAACTGGTCACTGGAGGGTATCTTCGGGATCGTGTTCGGCCCGCTGGCCTGGGCGATCGGCGTGCCGTGGCAGGACACCATGCAGGTCGGCAGCTTCATCGCGGAGAAGACGATCATCAACGAGTTCGTCGGTTTCACCTCCTTCAGCGAGGTGGTGGACGACCTGGATCCGAAGTCCGTGATGCTGGCGACGTTCGCGCTGGCCGGCTTCGCGAACCTGAGTTCCATCGCCATCCAGATCGGCGCAATCGGTGGTCTCGCACCGGAGCGTCGGGCGGACGTGGCCAAGATGGGGCCGTTCGCCCTGCTCGGTGGCTTCTTCACCGATATGCTCAGCGCGGCGATCGTCGGCATCGTCGCGTTCTAGAACGCCGCGCCAGGCCCCTACAGCTGCGCGGCGAGCATCGGGGCGGCGGTCACCGGGTCGATGCCGGCGGCCCTCAGGGCGTCGACGGCACCCTGGGGGTTGGTGCGGAACTGCTCGGCGGTGCCACGGTCGATACCCATGCTCTCGGCTGCGGCGATGGTGGCGTCCGGGTTGGCGGCGAGCTGGTCGGCTGTCGCGGGGTCCACACCGGCGCCCAGCAGTGCGTCACGGATCGCCGGGTCACCGGCCGGGGCCGGGGCGGGATCCGGCTCGGGCTGGGGTTCCGGCTGCGGCTCGGGCTCCGGTGCCGGATCCTGCTGTTCCTGACCCTCTGCGTTCGGATCGTTCGGGTTGTTCGGGTCCTGCTCAGCGTTCGGGTCGTCGGCGTTCGGGTCCTGCCCCTCGGCGTCTCCACCGCACACCGGCGGCACCTGGTCGGCGGCGACCTTCTCCACCAGCCCACAGGCCGCGGCACGGGACAGCTTCCACTGCTCGTCCTGCTTGACGAACTCGACGGAATCCTGAAAGTCCTGTTCCTGGTCCGGCAGTGTCATCCGTACCGAGGCCGTCGCGATCTCAGGAGTCTCGCCGGGCAGCACCGGGTCAATGACCTCGATCTCGGCACCGGACTCCTGCTTCGCCCGGGTCATCACCTCGAAGAGTTCGGCGGCCTCGTGGCCGTCCTCGACCGTGTCGGCCTTCTGCTCGGTCGGCACCTCGGGGTCGACCGCGCGGTCGAGGATCTCGGCGAGGGCCGCGGCGTCCGGCAGGACGTCCTGCGCCTCGGTGGTCTCCTCCGCTGTGGTGGTGGCGGACGAGGTGGCCGCGGCGTCCCCCTCATCGGAGGAGCAGGACGCCAGCGCCAGCCCGGTGGACACCGCCACGGCGACAGCGAGGGCTCGGGAACGGTACAGGGCGGGCCGGGTATGGCTCACAGGAACAATCCTTGATCGTCGGGTACTTCTGGTGAAACATTCCCGACGAGTCTAGACCATCTACCCCAGCTTCTTGCGGACCTCCTGGAAGGCGTCGGCCCAGGCGAGCAGGGTCTTCAGCAGCGGCTGGAAGGGACCGGTGGAGACGTCCTGCGGGGTGAACTTCCCGTCGGTGAAGTCCGTGAACAGGGAGAATGCAGCGACGTCACGGACGGTGGCGGCACCGAAGTTGGCGAAAGCCACGCGCCAGTTCTCCACGGCGCGCACCCCCTTGTCGGCACCGTAGCTGGCGAAGGCGATGGGCTTGTTGCGGAACTCGGAGCCGACGAAGTCGATGGCGTTCTTCAGCGGGCCGGGCACGGAGTGGTTGTACTCCGGGGTGACCACGATGTAACCGTCGAAGGGCTCCAGGGCCGCGCCCCAGGCCTTGGTGTGCTCGTTGGCGTACTGGTGAGCGCCGCCGGGGATGGGCTCGTCGAGGACGGGCAGGTCGTAGTCGCCGAAGTTGACGACGGTGTTCTCCACGCCGGCCTCGTCCAGCTGGGCCTTGACCCAGGTGACGACCTGGGGGTTCAGCGCTCCGGGGCGGGTGGATCCGGCGATGATTCCGATGCTGGTCATGGTGAGGGGACTCCTTGGTGAGTGTTGGTGGATGGTTGTTGCGGACCTGCGCGATCCTACCATCAGTGACACGTCACCAACCTGGTGTGGAAGCGGGTCGGCGGTTGAACGAGAGAGGACCCCGCCGGTAGAAACAATCGGCGGGGTCCTCAGGTGGCGGCGTCAGGCGTTGGACGCAGCGTCCGCCTCAGCGTCCGACCCGGCATCCGACCCGGCGTCCTGCTCGGCACGGACGGCACGCATCCGCACCCAGCGGTACAGCCCCAGGATGATGCCGACGAAGACAAGCGCGCCGAGCCACTGCGAGGCACCGGCCCAGCCGTCCGGCATGATGCCGAGCGCATCAGAATCCCCGGTACCAGCGATAATTCCAGCGTTGAGCACCCCGAAGAGGCTCTCGCCGACGATCAGGCCGGTGGCACCCAGTACACCCAGGCGCTTCGCGGACTCCGGGTTGCCGCGCTTGTCCGCCCAACGGTTGTAAAACCAGCCGGCGAAGGCACCGACGGGGATGATCAGTGTCAGGGAGATCGGCAGGTACATGCCCATGCCGACGGCCAACGGCGGCAGAGCGAAGTGGCCGGAGGTACGACGACGCACCACCTCATCCACCACGATGATGCCCACGCCGATCAATGCGCCGAGACCGATGAGGCCCCAGTCCAGGGAGTCACCGAAGATGCCCTCGGCGACCGACGAGAGCAGGCCTGCCTGCGGGGCGGCCAGGGCGTCCGGCCCGGCACCGGGGGCGCCGACGAAACCGAAGGCGTCAGCCATCAGGCCCAGGATCGGCGGGATGACCAGCGAACCGAAGACCACACCGATGATCAGCGCGGTCTGCTGCTTCCACGGGGTCGCGCCGACCAGCTGGCCGGTCTTCAGGTCCTGCAGGTTGTCGTTGGAGATCGTGGCGACACCGAACACCACCGCGGCGGTGAACAGGGTGTAGGCGACCAGTGCCATCGGGTCGCCGCCGTCGTCATTGCCGGTGACGACCTTGATCAGCAGGGCGGCGAGCAGCACCACGATCACACCGACGCCGGAGATCGGGGAGTTGGACGATCCGATCAGACCGGCCATGTAACCGCAGACCGCGGCGATGACCAGGCCGAGGAGCAGGACAAACAGGATGCTGAAGGTGATCAGCGTGCCGGTGTGGTGGCTGACACCGGTGTCGGAGAGGAAGTCCCACAGCAGCCAACCGATCGGCAGCATCAGCACAATGACGCTGGTCACGACGATGCTGACCGGGATGTCACGCTCGGTGATGTCGATCTCGCGTCCTTCCTTGCGGGCGCGGGAGGCGGCTAGCGAGGCGGTGATGCCGCGGACGACCGGGCCGATGATCTTCAGCAGCGTCCAGATCGCGGCGATGGCCATCGCACCGGCACCGACGAAGCGGACGTCGTCGGAGAAGGTCGTGTTGACCAGGTCGGCGAGGGCGTCCCCAACGGTGGCGTTGGTGATGTCACCGCTGGTGAACACCGGCAGCAGGACGCCGAAGGAGATGACCAGGCCGACGATCATGGCGATGCCGACCATCGGGCCGACGAGGTGGCCGACACCGATCAGCGCCAGCGACAGACTGGAACCGACCATCGTGCCGCCGGCGGCGCCGCCCGCGCCGAGCTTGAAGGTGGCGGAGAGCTCGCCGGCGGTGACTTTCAGCGCGGTGAGCAGGGACATACCCGCGGACGCCAGGCCACCGACGATGATGGCGATGAGACCGTCGCGGTTGTCGCGGTTGCTGGGGTCACCGTCGCCGACCTTGAGCACCTCGGCGGCGGCGACACCCTCGGGGAAGGGCAGGTCGTCCCTGGTGCCGGTGTTGGTGACCAGGGCGCGGCGCAGCGGGATGGAGTACATGACACCGAGCACGCCACCGATGAGGCAGACCAGCATGGTGGTCCAGTACGGGAAACCGGTCCACCAGCCGATCATGATCAGGCCGGGGAGCACGAAGATGATCGCCGAGAGGGTGCCTGCGGCCGACGCGATGGTCTGGACGATGTTGTTCTCGGTGATGGAGTGATTCTTCAGTTTTCGCAGCACCGCCATGGAGATCACCGCGGCGGGGATCGAGGTGGCGAAGGTGAGGCCGACCTTGAGGCCCAGGTAGACGTTGGCGGCGGTGAACACCAGCGTGATCAGGCCACCGAGGATGACGGCGCGGAGCGTGAGTTCGCGCAGCGGTGTCTGCGGTTTCTGCGACTCCACGGTTGCAGTCGCGGCGCCGGACGAATTCGCCGGCTCCTGCGCTGGTGAGGGGGAAGGTGAGGACGTGCCAGCCACGGTGGGCTCTCTTTCCGGTCAGCGAACGGCTCACGAACCAACCAGGGTGACTGCCGTTCACTTACATAACACAATTATGGATACCCTGACCGGGCCATTCTAGTCCCCGCCACGTGCTTCCCCACAAATGCCGATCCACGGCCCCCTTCCGGACGCAGGGGCGGGAACCATCGGCCAGAAAGTCGACCAACGCAATCCATCACACCGCCGGCGATTTCCTTCGATAGCCTGCAATCCCCTGACCTGCAGGTCTCATCATGTGAAAATCGACGGCGGTGTGGTGTATGAACGGGGTCGCGCCCTACTCCGCGATCGCCTCCAGCGGTCTTGTCCGGGCGGCCTTCACCGCCGGGCCGGCTGCAGCGACCACGCCGACGACCGCGCTACCGGCCACCATCCCGGCGACCAGGCCCCACGGCACCGCGGTGGTTTCGATCCCGTCACCGGACATCACCTTCAGGAAGGCCCAGCCCAGGCCCAGGCCCAGCAGCACACCGACCAGCGCACCGTACAGGGCGATCTGCACCGCCTCCAGCACGATCATGCCTCTGACCTGCCCGCGGAGCGTACCGACCGCACGCAGCATACCGATCTCCTGCCGACGCTCGATCACGTTCAGCGCCAGGGTGTTGATGATGCCCAGCACAGCCACGATCACCGCCAGGGCCAGCAGTGCGTACAGCACATTCAGCATCTGGTCGATCAGCACCGCCTGCTGCCCGGCGAACTCCTCCGAGGTCAGCACCTGCACCACGATGTAGTCCTCGGTGGCGGTCTCCAGGTTGGTCCGCAGCGTCTGCTCCGACACCGAGCCGTCACCGTCGACGAAGATGGAGAAGATGCTCATCGAGTTGCCCGCACCAATCGATGCCGCGATCGGCTCCAGCGCCGACCAGGACACCAGGGTGTCACCGAGCAGGTCATGCGGCTCGTAGGTTCCGAGCAGCTCCACCTGGCCGACCTCGCGGGCGGGGGCGTCCGGCACGTAGACGTTCATCGGCAACGTTTCGCCCACCGACCAGCCCTTCTCCTCGGCGACCTCGGCGTTGGCGACCACGCCGGGACGGTCCAGCGACAGGTCACCCTCGACCACCTCGACACCGCCGGAGACCTGCGGGTCGCCGTCGATCACGCCGGTGCCCGAGTACTGGGCGTCCGGACCGTCCGGCATCTCGCCGACCGTCACCGGCACATAGCCGTACCCGGCGGCCTCACCGACACCGTCGGCGTCCCGCACGTCGCCCAGCGCGCTCATCGGCACCGGGAATCCGCCACCGTTCGGGCCGGTCAGGATGTAGTCGGAGGTGACCGTCTCACCGATCATGTCCGACAGCGAGGCCTTCATCGACGCACCCAGCATGCCGATGCACGCCACCAGCGCCACACCGAGGGTCAGGGCGAAGGCCGTGGTTGCGGTGCGTCGGGGGTTGCGTCCGGAATTGGTGGACGCCAACCGTCCGACGGGTCCGAAGGGCAGCCCGATCACCGAACCGATACCTCGCACCACCGGACGCGACAGCGCCGGCGAGAACAGAAATGTACCGATGATCACCGCAAGCGCACCAACGCCGACCAGGGAGGCGCGCGGCCCGGTGTCCGCGTCGATGAACACTCCGGCCAGTGCGGCGGCCACACCAGCCACCGCCAGCACCGCGCCGACAATGGTCCGTCCCCGCAGGGAGGTGGACGCGAGGTCACCGGATCGCATCGCCTCCACCGGGCGCACCGCGCCCGCCCGGCGCGCCGGAGCCCACGCCGAAATCACCGTGACAATCAGGCCCAGCACCAGCGGGATCGCCAGCGAGGCAGGCGTGACAAGCACACCGGCGGCGGGCAGACCCGCACCCGTGGCGTTGATGATCGCGAAGATGCCGTGGGCCAGGCCGAAGCCGGCGGCCACACCGAGGGCGGAACCGATGATGCCGACGACGATCGCCTCCAGCACCACCGAACCGGTGATCTGGCGGGAGGACACACCGAGAGACCGCAGCAGCGCGAACTCACGGGTGCGCTGGGCGACGATCATCGAGAAGGTGTTGGCGATGATGAACGTGCCCACCACCAGCGCGATCAGACCGAAGGCGATGAGGAAGTAGTTGACGAAGCTCAGGGCCTCGTCGATCATCGCGGTCTGTTCCTCGCCATGCTCCGCGCCGGTCTGCACCTGGTAGCTGCCGGGGTCGACGACTCCGGCCGCCGACAGGTCGCGCAGCTGCGCCTCCAGCGACGTGGTGAGTTCCTCCTCGCTGACGCCGTCGGCCGCTTCGAGGGAGAACATCGACGTCGTCTCACCGTCGGTGAAGGTCTCGAGGTAGGACGGCTCCTCCATCGCCAGGCCGACGAATCCGCCACCGTCGATGTCGATGTCGTAGACACCGGAGATGGTGACGTTGGTGCGTCCGGTCGGGTCGACGACAACCAAGTCATCGCCGACGGACAGGTCGTGACTCTCCGCGGCGGAGCTGTTGACCACGACCTCGTCGGGGCCGGTGGGCGCCTGGCCGTCGGCGATGCTCCACGAAGGGCCGACGACTTCGTCCTCCGGGTACCAGGACATGACGAAGGCGGGGGCACCGCCGGTCTGCAGGGTCTCGAAGTTGGCGGCGTCGGCGGCGCTGTCGCCACCGTCGGAACCGTTGCCGGTACCGGTGCCCTCGGACGCCGCCGCGACGACGACCTGGGTCTCGCTGGCGTTGTTCAGCGAGCCGACCTCCGGATTCTCGGCCAGTTGTGCGCCGAGTTCCAGCGGCAACGGCGACCTGGGGTTGTCCGCGGCCACCACGGCATCGATGCCTTTGGTGGTGGACTCGGTGAGAGTGTCGAAAGTCTTCTGCAGTGACGCGGTGAACATCAGCGAGCCGGCGATGAAGGCCGTGCCGAGCACCACCGCCAACACCGTCAGCAGCAGTCGTACTTTATGGGCGGCCAGGTCACGCAGCGAGATACGTCGCATGGTGGCCGTGGATGAGGTTGAGGATGTGGACGAGGTTCGTGATCGGGCAGACATCGCGATTACAACCCTTCGATACTGGTCATGGTGGTCAGGATCTGCTCGACATCCGGCTGGCGCAGTTCGCTGACGACCTGACCGTCGGCGAGGAAGATCACCCGGTCGGCGTAGGCGGCGGCCCTGGCGTCGTGGGTGACGATGACGACGGTCTGGTGGTCACGGTCGACGGCGGCGCGCAGGATGGCCAGCACCTCGGCCGAGGAGTTGGAGTCCAGGTTGCCGGTCGGCTCGTCGCCGACGATGATCTCCGGACGCGCCACCAGGGCACGGGCGCATGCCACGCGCTGTTGCTGGCCGCCGGAGAGTTCGGAGGGCCGGTGACCGAGGCGGTCGGTGAGCCCCAACCGGTCGGTGATCTCGGCGAACCAGTCCTTGTCGACCTTGTCGCCGGCGACGTCGATCGGCAGGGTGATGTTCTCCGCGGCGGTGAGTGTGGGCACCAGGTTGAAGGACTGGAAGATGAAGCCGAGCCGGTCGCGGCGCAGCTTGGTCAGTGCCTTGTCGCCGAGCTGGGAGATGTCGGTGGTGCCCAGGTAGGCGGCACCGTTGGTAGGGGTGTCGAGGCCGGCCATGCAGTGCATCAGCGTGGACTTGCCGGAGCCGGACGGCCCCATGATGGCGGTGAACTCGCCGGGGGCGAACTCCACGGTGACGTTGTCCAGGGCGACGACCTTGGTGTCGCCGGCCCCGTAGATCTTCGACATGTTCTCGGCGCGGGCGGCGGGGATGTCCTTCACCGCGGTGTTCTGG
>DGYFD06202__coassemble_618_pt1 | contig 11461 bp, 9 predicted proteins | sample DGYFD06202__metabat2_high_PE_009 | metagenome-assembled genome bin DGYFD06202
AGCCGACGATGCCGTTTCCGCTACTGTGGTCAATGTTGTCCACCTGACCTCAATAATCCGGGAGCACTGGCTGCACGATTCGCCGGGGCCCCGGAGGAATCGGATTCGTTGTGACTTCTTTACCCGACAACGCAACCACCCCGGCTGCCGCCGAGTCTTCGGCAGGCAGTGGGACGCCTGGGGAGGAGGTGAAGAAAAGAGGCCCAGACAAGCTGATCCTGGGGGTGTCAGCGGGATTCATCATCGTCTTCGTCTTCGTCTGTGTCGTCTTTGCATCTCAGGCACGTGACGGCTTCGGCTCGGTCGCCAACTGGCTGATGACCAACCTGAACTGGCTCTACATTGGCGGAGTGACCATCTCGCTGCTCTTCTTACTGGGCCTGGCGATCAGCCACTTCGGACGCATGCGCCTGGGGCCGGACGGCGTGAAACCCGAGTACTCCCTCGGCAGCTGGTTCGCCATGCTCTTCGCCGGTGGTCTCGGCGCCGTGCTGATGTTCTGGGGTGTCGCTGAACCCCTCAACCACGCGATCAACGTCCCGTGGCAGAACGAAGAACCGATGTCCCATGAGGCCGTGAACCAGGCCATGGGCTTCACCATGTACCACTTCGGCATCCACATGTGGGTGCTCTTCGCCCTGCCGGGACTCGCACTCGGGTACTTCATCTACAAGCGCAACCTCCCGCCGCGCTTGTCCTCCGCCTTCGCACCGATCCTGGGTGGTGCCATCTACGGCTGGCCCGGCAAGCTCATCGACGCGCTCGCCATCATCGGTACCGTCTTCGGCATCGCCGTGTCCTTCGGCCTCGGTGCCCTCCAGATCCAGTCTGGTATGGGAACGGTGTTTGGCATTGACGCCTCGACCCTGCTGCTGATCGGCATCATCGTGGCGATCGTCGCCCTGTCATGCTGTTCGGTGGCCGTCGGCCTGGACAAGGGGATCAAGAACCTCTCCAACATCAACATCATCATGGCCGTGTGCCTGATGCTCTTCGTCCTCATCGCCGGTCCGACCCTGCTGCTGCTCCGTGGCACGCTGGACGCTGCCTCGCTGTACGCCGAATGGCTGCCGAAGCTGATGTTCTGGTCCGACTCCGACCAGATCTCCGCGGAAGGATGGCAGGGCACCTGGACCGTCTTCTACTACGCGTGGACGATCTGCTGGTCGCCCTTCATGGGTATGTTCCTGGCCCGCATCTCCAAGGGCCGCACCGTCCGCGAGTTCGTCGCCGGTGTCCTGGCTCTGCCCGCACTGTTCGTCCTGATCTGGTTCTCCATCTTCGGCTACGCCGGGATCAACGCTGAACGTGAGAACCCGGGGAGCCTGTCGGGACCGGTCGTCGAAGATGGCGATGCGCCGTCCTCGCTGTTCATTCTCCTGGAGACGATGCCATGGACCACCGTCGTCAGTGCGTTCGCTCTCCTAATCGCCGCAATCTTCTTCGTCACCTCCATCGACTCGGCTGCGTTGGTCACGGACATGTTCGCCGTCGGTGAGGAGAACGTGACCCCGACCTGGCAGCGTGTGCTCTGGGCGGTGTCCATCGCCGCGGTCGCCGGAGCGATCCTGGTGATGTCGCCGGAGGCCGGCATGGAGGCGTTGCAGGAGACTGCGGTCATCATCGGTCTACCGTTCTTCCTGATGTTCTTCGTGATGATGTACTCGATCCTCCGGGGAATGCACAACGACTACCACGCCCGACCTGAGCCCATCACCAGACAGTGGGACAAGGCCCACTCTCCCGAGGCGTTGGAGGAGAATGAGCGCAAGCCCGCGCCCGGCTACGACGAATCCGGTGACCAGCTGCCCCGGGCGTCCTACGACAGCGACGGCAACCTCATCGTCCCGGGCAATATCATCGTCGCCGGTGACATCGGCGTGGTCGGCGAGGTCGCCGACGCCGACGCCGGGGACTACGAGGCGCTGAAGGATGTCGATGTGCCGGACCTCAACAATGGCAGTTCGGCTCCTGAAGAGGATTCCGACGAGAAATCCTGAGGCCAAGGTTCGGACCGGGCACGTGACACCGGTTACACTATGGATATATAGCAATGATCGACTTGAGCATGAAGGAGTACGACAATGGTTCAGCGCGTAGGCGTCATCGGAGCCGGCCAGATGGGCGGCGGCATCGCAGAGGTGGCCGCCAAGTCCGGTAGCGACGTCCTGGTCTGGGAGGCGAAGCAGGAAGCCCTCGACTACGGCAAGGCAAAGATCGAGAAGTCCCTGTCCAAGGCCGTCGAGCGCGGCAAGCTGTCCGAGGAGGACCGCGACGCCGCCCTGGGTCGGCTGACCTTCACCACCTCGCTGGAGGACTTCGCCGACCGTGAGCTGGTCATGGAGGCGATCATCGAGAACGAGGAGATCAAGAAGGACGTCTTCTCCAAGCTCGACGCCATCGTGACGGACAAGGGCGCCCCGCTGTGCTCCAACACCTCCTCGCTGCCGATCCAGGCCATCGCCTCGGCCACCGAGAACCCCGGCCGCATCATCGGCCTGCACTTCTTCAACCCGGTGCCCGTGCTGCCGCTGGTCGAGGTCATTCCCGCGCTGACCACCGACGAAGCCACCATCGAGACCGCGAAGACCTACGCCACCGAGGTGCTCGGCAAGACCGCCATCCAGGCCAAGGACCGCTCCGGCTTCATCGTGAACTTCCTGCTGGTGCCCTACCTGCTCTCCGCCATCCGCATGGTGGAGCAGGAGGTGGCCACCAAGGAGGACATCGACACCGGCATGAAGCTCGGTGCGTCCCACCCGATGGGTCCGCTGACCCTGGCCGACATGGTCGGCCTCGACACCTGCGCCTTCATCGCCGATGTCATGCACGAGGAGTACGGCGATCCGTCGTACGCCTGCCCGCCGCTGCTGCGCCGTATGGTGCAGGCCGGCCACCTCGGTCGCAAGACCGGCAAGGGCTTCTACGACTACAAGTAGGGCTGCAGGTGAATTGATCTCCTGCACGGTAGCGGGACTTCAACTACCATCGGGAGAGTACGCACGCCACCGACAGTGAAAGGAGCCCCACACCATGGCAGATTTCGATGAACTGAAGAACAAGGCAGAAGGCGCCGCCGGGCAGGCGAAGGAAGCTGTCGGCGACGCCACCGACAACAAGAGCCTGAAGGACGAGGGCAAGGCCGACCAGGTCAAGTCCGACGCCAAGGACAAGCTCAACGAGGCCAAGGACGCCGTCTCCGACAAGGCCAACGAGGTCATCGGCGGATTCAAGAAGGACTGATGGAGGACTAGTTTTCTTCATCCCGCTGAGACAAGGACGACCCCACAGTGATGTGGGGTCGTCCTTGTCGTTTAGCCTCTATTCCTCGTCCCCTTCGTCACCATCGCCGTGGAAACCGAAGCTGCGCAGCCGCTTGCGGTCCTCGGCCGAGGAACTCGCGGTCAGCCGCAGCAACTCCCCGTAGATACCGCCACTGACCGCCAACTCCGCCGGCGTACCGATCTCGTCGACCCGGCCCTCAGACAAGGTCACTATGGTGTCCACCGAGGCGATCGTGGACAGTCGGTGGGCGATCACCAGGGTGGTGCGTCCCACCATCAGCTCCTCCAGCCCGGCCTGCACCGCGCGCTCCGCGCGGGTGTCCAGCGCCGAGGTGGCCTCGTCGAGGACCAGGATCGGGGCGTCCTTCAGCATCGCCCGGGCCACCGCCACACGCTGCTTCTGCCCGCCGGACAACCGCAGGCCGCGCTCACCGATCACCGTGTCATAGCCCTGGGGGAAGGCGCGGATGAAGCCGTCGGCGTTGGCACGGCGGGCGGCGTCCTCGATCTCGGCGTCCGAGGCGTCCGGACGCCCGTAGGCGATGTTCTCCCGGATCGTGCCGGAGAACAGTGCCGCGTCCTGGAACACCACGCCGACCATGCCGCGCAGCTGGGCGGCCGACAGCTCGGCGATGTCGTGGCCGCAGACGCGCAGCGTGCCACTGGACGGGCGGTACAGACCAAGCAGCAGGTTCACCAGGGTGGACTTGCCACCGCCGGACTCGCCGACCAGGGCGACTTTCTCGTTGAACCCGGCGCTGAGGCTGACATCATGGATCACCGGATCATCCACGTCATAGCCGAAGGTCACGTTCTCGAACTCAACGACCGGGGTTCCACCGGGGCGGCTACAGCCTTCCAGCGGGGCCGGCGGATCGGGGATCGCATCGCGCACATCCTGCTCCGGGATCACCGAGGGGCCGTACTCACGGGAGGCGGCGAGCAGTACCGGGGACACGGTGGCCTCCTCGAGCTCCTCCATCGCCTCGAAGTACTCCCGGGAACCGGCGGCAGCGCGCTGGGCGGAGTCGACCATCCAGCTCATCATCGTCGCCGGCTGCTTGGCCATCGCCACCAGCTGCACCAGCAGCACCATGTCGCCGATGGTGAAATTGCCGTTGAGCGTCTGCAGGAACAGCACCAGGTAGATGGCGAAGAAGATGACGTTCATGCCGGCCATGCGGAAGATATCCATCATGTGCCACCAGCGGGACTGCTCCTTGGTGACTGACACCGTCTCGGCGAAGTGCTGCTGGAACAGGCGCAGTTCGCGCAGTTCCGAGACGAAGGACTTCACCACCTTCACCTGGCCGATGACCTCGGCGAAGCGGCCCTGGGCGGCGTCGACGTGGTCGTTCTTGGTCTTCTCCCACCGCATCCAGCGCTTACTGGTCAACGCGGTCAGCCACAGGTACATCGGGAAGATGATCACCAGCAGCAGGGCCAGCGGCCAGTAGTACCAGGCGGAGATCGCCAGCACCACGATCACGGTGAGGATCATCGAGAAGAAGTTGTTGGCGAAGGCCTGCAGGAACTGGGTCAGCCCCAGGATCGAGCGGTCCAGCCGGGAGATGATCGTGCCGGTGATCTGCTTGTCGAAGTAGCCCTGGGGCAGGGAGAGCAGCTTGGCGAAGTAACGGTTCGACAGGATCTGCCGCATTCGCATACCCATCACGTCACCGAACCAGCCACCGATGTTGTGGATCACGGTGTGCGCCAGTTCGGCGAGCAGCAGGCCGACGGCGACGGCGATGACCACCGTCGTCGCATCCTCCACGGTGACCGAACCATTGACGGTGTCGACGATGGTGTCGGTGGCGTGCTTGATGAGGAACGGCGACGCCATGGAGAGCAGCACGGTGACCGTGGCTGCCAGAATGACCATCACATAGTAGGGCCACAGCTCCCGCATGGAGCGGACGATTCGGCTCAGGCTTCGCACGCCGCTCCCTCACGGAGGTCGGCGGTGGCGATGCGGTCGAGGGCGGCGTCGATGATCTCGCGGGAGGTGCCGAAGTTCAGCCGGATGAACCCGGCCCCGGTCGGGCCGAAGTCGGTGCCCTCGTTGAACCCGACCCGGGCGAGCTGACGCAGCCGCTTCGCCGGGGCGGTGACCGTACCGTCCTCGCCGCGCAGCCGGTCGACGCCGGAGACATCCAGCCATGCCAGGAAGGTCGCCTCCTGGACGGGCAGGACGATCCCCGGCAGCACCTCGGGCAGGCGTGCCTCCAGATGCCGCCAGTTCGCCTCCAGGTAGTCGACCTCCGCCTGCAGCCACTGCCTGCCGTCGCGGTAGGCGGCGGTGGCTGCGGCCAGACCGACGGTGGACGCCTCACCGGTGACCAGGTTCGACAGTCGGCCGAGTTCCCGGGCGTCTTCCTTGTTCGTGGTGATGATCTGCGCGCACTTCAGGCCGGCGGTGTTCCAGCCCTTGGAGGTGGCGGTGACGGTGACGGTGTTCGCCGCGGCGGTGTCGGAGACGGTCGCGGTCGGCACATGGTTGCCGGAGAAGACCAGTGGGGCGTGGATCTCGTCCGAGATCACCCGCACGTTGTACCTGGCGGCCAGTTCCGAGACCTCCACCAGCTCCTCGGCGGTGAAGGCCCGGCCCAACGGGTTGAAGGGGTTGCACAGGATGAAGCTGCCGACTCCGTTGGGGTTGTCGGTGGCGGCGAAGGCACGCTCCAGGGCCTCGAGGTCGAAGACGGCCTCGCCGTTGTCGCCGGTGGCCATCGGCACGTAGGTGGCCGGACGGCGCGTGGCGGCCGGCACCTTCTGGAACGGCGGGTAGGCCGGCAGCGGGATGATGATCGTGGAGTTGGCGGCGGTGAGGTTGTCGATCGCCACGATGATGCCCTTGACGACGTCGGGGACGATCACCACCGAGGCAGGGTCCACCGCCCAGCCGTGCCGCTCGGCGGAGAAGGCCGCCAGAGCCTCGGCCAGCGCGGTGGCGCCTCCGACCTCGGGGTAGCCGAAGTACTCGCGGTCCACGGCATCCTGCACCGCCGCGGCGACGGCCGGGCAGGTGTCGAAGTCGGTCTCGGCGACCCAGAGTGGCAGGACGTCCGGCTCGAAGGCCGTCCACTTCATCGTCCGGCGGGCGCGCAGGGTGTCGAGGTCGGGGAAAGACAGGAGGGAAGACAGGGAAGATTCGCGGGATGGGGCCATGCCCTCCACTCTATCCGCCGGGTCAGTACAGTTGCCCCAGGAGTTGGCGAAGTGGCCGCCAGGGGTCGGCGACCGTCCGGGGCGCGGAGGTATCTGACTCGCTGACCTCTCCAGACATGTCGAAGACCCGGGCGGTGCGCTCCGGCGCGGTGAAACGGGACCAGCCGGGGGAGTAGCCGTGGGCGATGTCCACCACCGCGGCACGGAATGCGGCGGCCGGTCCCCCGGCACCGGAGAGACGACGCACCGCGTCCGGGCCGCAGGCCGCGGCGACGTCGGCGCGTCCGACCGTGAGGGTGTCGAAGAGCTGCGGTAGTTCACCGCAGTGCAGGGCGTAGTGGCCCAGCTCGCCGACCCGGTCGCCGTCGCGACCGCCGATGAACTCATAGGCCCACACCGTCGCACCCCGGTCCAGGGCACCCTCGGCGATCGCCGAGGCCCACCGGCGGATCGTCCGGTCGCCGACGGTGCGGCCCAGCGGACGTACCGGTTTCGAGGTGGACACGAACCGGCACCAGGAGCGCAGGGTGCGCAGCGGTACGCCGAGGACGACCATCACCGGGGCCACCAGCCAGGCTGACAGGACCTTCGGCAGGCGGAGTGCCCCGATGACCCGGCGAAGCAACCGGTCGGTGTCGACGACCAAGGGATAGGTGACGAACTCGTCGTGCATGGTGCCGACGAGCATGGGCACCGGACGTAACTGCCCGAGCTCCAGGGGGTAGGGGCCGACCGCGCAGTCGGTGGAGTGCAGTGCGGCGAAGCGGCGGTAGGCCCTCCGAAGCTGATTGGGGGACAACGACTCCAGGTAGGCACGTGTCGGTCGCGCCCCGGGCCGCCCCGGTGACAGCAGGGCGGCCTGTGCAGTGAACCGGCGGATCCCACCGGTGCGACGGGGCAGACCCGGGGACATCAGCACCGCCCGGTGGAACAGCGGGTCGGCGGCGCGGACGGTGAGCAGCCAGGCGATGAGCCCGGCGCCGGCGGACTGGCCGGCCAGGGTCACGTTGCCGGGATCGCCACCGAGCCCACCGACGACCTCACGGACCCAGTGCAGTGCGGCGAGCAGGTCCTGGACCCCGCGTGGCTGGTCGGTGCCGGTATCGCTGCTGGTGGGGTCGTCGGCCAGCGGCAGAAAACCCTCGAAGCGTTTGCGGTAGTTCACGCTGACCACCACGCAACCGGCCCGGGCGAGCACCCCGCCGTCGTACCAGGGCTCGTCGCCGTGACCCAGCTCGTAGCGTCCGCCGTGGATGAAGACGATCACCGGCGCGGTGGCTGGGGCACCTGGCGTTCCGTCCTCCGCCGGTGCGTAGACGGTGGCGGTGTGGGTGTCGCGCAGCGACAGTCGTTCGTCGGTGTCCGGGCACGCCAGAATCCCCTCCCAGCGCGGGGCGGGGAGGGGTTCGGCGAACCGGGTGTCGGCGGTGTCGTGCGCCGCGGTGACCGGGACGGCGCGGAAGACACGCGTGCCGTCGCCCCGGAGAGTGCCGCTGACGGTGCCGGAGGGGGTCTGCAGCACCGGGGAGGACACGTCGGTCACTTCGAGTGGGCCGCAGCTTCCTGCATGATGATCGAGATGACGCCCTGGGCATGCAGCTCCAGCTGGGCGCGCAGATCGGACTGGTCGTTCATCTCATGGTCCACGAACAGACCCTCGACCCCGGAGACCATGTAGGTCACGATGGCCGTGCGGCGCTCCTCGGGGACGTAGCTGAAGTGGGTTGCGGCGATGGTGCACAACCGGTGGATGATGTCCTTGCGCATCTGCAGGTACATCCGCCGGGGCCGGGGGTCGTCATTGCGCTTGAGCAGAGCCAGCGGCAGACACAGCCGGATGAACTCGGGGTGGTTCTCCAGCGCGTCCAGCAGCTGCTCGGCGATCATCGGCAGCCGGAGGAGGATATCGCCCTCCGTGGAGATGTCCCAGGCATCGTTCCATGCGTTGAAGCTCTTCTCGATGACATGGGACATCAGGTCATCCTTGTCCCGGAAGTGCCAGTAGATGGAACTGGCCGGCAGACCGCAGCGTCGTGAGATCTCGGCGATGCTGGTGCCGTCGTAGCCGCGGTCTGCGGCGATGGTGCTGGCGGCATCGATGATCCGCTGTCGGGATCGTTCGCCGTCCGCCCGTCGGTTGCGGGCGCGTTGGCGGGGTGCGGTCTTCTGGTCATCCTGGTCGGTGACCTTCGCCGGAACGGTCATGGGCACATCCTACTCAGAGAAGTCGTGAACGAAACAGGGGAGGGAGGCCCCGGGGGCCTCTCTCCACTAGGACGCCTTCGAGAATGCCTTCGTGGATTCTTCGACGGCGGTGACCATCTGCTCCCAGTACTCGTTCTCCTCGTCACGGGAGAGCTTGCCGGGGCCGAAGAAGCCTTCGTCAGCACGGGTGGCCATGTCCTTGGCTGCGCCACGGGGAAGTGTGACCCGGGCGTCGGTGGTACGTTCCTGCGTCGCGGCGGTCGTGGGTGTCATGGGGAAACTCCTCGTAGAGGGTCGGGTGCAGATGCGGCTGGGACGCATCGTCATCGTGTCCCGCACGTTGTGATCTGTGACACTACAGGGTGTGCATATCTTCTGTAGCGAAATGGACAGAAAACTCTGCGGAGAGCTTTTCCGGGCGCTCCCGATAGGGTGGTTGCCATGACTGGTGACAACCCGCTGCTGCAACCTTCCGACCTGGACCACGAACTGCCGGATTTCGCCCATATCCGGATCGCTGACCTGGTCCCCACCTTCCGTACCGGGTTGCTTGACCAGCAAGCCGAGATCGCGGCGATCACCGCGAACCCGGAGGAGCCCACCTGGGATAACACCATGGACGAGCTCGAGGCCAGTGGTCAGCTGCTGTCCCGGGTGTTGGCCATCGCCTTCAACTTCGCCGGTACCGACGCCACCCCGGAGGTAGTCGAGGTCGAGCAGACCATCGCCCCGGAACTGTCGTCCCACCTCAGCGCGATCACCCTGGACCAGGACCTCTACCAGCGCGTCCGCTCACTGCCCACCCCGCCCGAGGGGAGTGAGGAGGCCGCACTGTTGGACTACTGGCTGCGCCGTTTCCGCCGTGGTGGTGCCGCCCTGGACGAGTCTGGCCGCGCCGAGCTGCGAAAGATCGACACCCGGCTGGCGGAGCTGTCCACCGGTTTCGGACGCAACCTCGTCGACGCCACCGAGGCTGGCGCGGTGCTGTTCACCGAGGAGGCCGAGCTGGCAGGGCTTGATGAGACCCGCAAGGCCGGCCTCGCTGCGGAGGCGGACGCCGCCGGTCACCAGGGCTGGCTGGTCCGGCTGGGTCTGCCGAGCGTGCAGCCGATACTGGAGGAACTGGAGAACCCGGCATCCCGCGAGCGGGTGGCTGCAGCATCGCGCGGCCGGGGATCGGGGGAGGTCGGGAACAACACCGACAGCGTGCTGGAGATCGTCCGGCTCCGGGCGCGCCGGGCACGACTGCTGGGCTACACCAGTCACGCCGACTTCGTCGCTGAAGAGGAGACCGCCGGATCGGTGGCGGCGGTCGAGGATCTGTTGAACCGGGTGACCCCGGCCGCGGTGGCCAATGCCGGTGGTGAGTACAAGCGTGCCGCTGATCTGGCATCCACCTCGGGCGAGGCGGAGGGGCTCTCCGAGGCGGACTGGCCGTACTGGGCGGCGAAACTGCGGGCCGAGGAGCTCGCCGTCGACGAGGCGGAGCTGAAGAAGTACTTCCCGCTGGACCAGGTACTGGTGGACGGGGTCTTCTACGCCGCATCCCGGCTCTACGGCATCGAGGTTGCGGCGCGTCCCGACCTTCAGGGCTACCACCCGGACGTGCAGGTGTGGGAGGTGCGCGAGGAGTCGGACGACGGGCAGGGCGACTCCATCGGCCTGCTGCTCACCGACCTCTACGCCCGGCCGACCAAGCGGGGCGGGGCGTGGATGAGCAGCTTCGTCGAACAGAACAACCTCCTCGGCCAGACCCCGGTGGTGGTCAACGTGCTCAACATCGCCAAGCCCGTGGACGGCGCCCCGGCCCTGCTCAGCCTCGACGAGGTCGCCACCCTGTTCCACGAGTTCGGCCACGGACTCCACGGCCTGCTCTCGGACGTGCGTTACCCCAGCTTGTCAGGCACCAACGTGCCGCGGGACTTCGTGGAGTTCCCCAGCCAGATCAACGAGAACTGGGCGCTGGAGCCGGACGTCCTGAACAACTACGCCCGCCACGTCGACACCGGTGCGGCACTGCCGTCGGAGTTGGTGGCCGCGGTGAAGGAGCAGTCCCGGTGGGGGCAGGGCTTCGCCACCACGGAATACCTCGGCGCCTGCTGGCTGGACCTGGCATGGCACCGGCTGAGCGTGGAACAGGCCGATGCGGTGACCGACATCGCCGCCTTCGAACAGGAGGCGCTGGAACAGGTCGGCATCACCGACCTGGCGATCGCACCGCGGTATGCCTCGACCTACTTCAACCACATCTTCGCCGGCGGCTACTCCGCCGACTACTGGAGCTACCTGTGGGCCGAGGTGCTCGACGCTGACGGCTTCGAGGGGTTCGTGGACACCGATGCGGCAGTCTCGCCGGCCGCTGGCGCTGACACTGGCGCCGTCAATGTCGACCTGGACGACGTGCGCTTCGCCGGGGAGCGGTTCCGCCGGATGATCCTGTCCCGGGGGGCGACCATCGACTACGACGACGCCTACTGGATGTTCCGGGGTAAACAGCGCAGCGTCGAGCCGTTGCTGCGTCGGCGGGGACTCGCTGGTTCGGAAGCGTGACGGGTAAGCTGACGGACTGTGACCGACGGCATGACTGACGGCATCGGACAGTGGATCATTGATCTGCCGGTGTGGATCCAGGCCCCGCTCGTGCTGGCCGTTCTTGTTCCGGTGGCCTGCGGTGTCGCCGCGGTGCTGACAATGGTGGTGGGCAGGATCCTCCCCACCTCTGCGGCGGAGCGGCGGGTGTTCGGCACCGACCCGGTGTCAGCAGGGGCACCCGAAGATGTGCCCAGTGATGTGCCCAGTGA
>DGYFD06202__coassemble_637_pt1 | contig 11285 bp, 7 predicted proteins | sample DGYFD06202__metabat2_high_PE_009 | metagenome-assembled genome bin DGYFD06202
AGCCGAGCGGGGTCTCGATCTCCCCGGACTTCACCTTGCGGTTGAAGTCCTTGATGTGGCGCACGCGCGTGGACTTCATGTCCATGTAGCGCTGCTCCATCTCCTCGACCAGCCAGGTCAGCGCAGCAGCCGCCTTCTTCGGCTGGGTGATGATCGGGGTGATCAGGTGCGGGATGCCCTCATAGGGGGTCAGCTCGACCATCTTGGGGTCGACCAGGATCAGCCGCACGTCCTCCGGGGTCGCGCGGGTGAGCAGCGAGACCAGCATCGAGTTGACGAAGGCGGACTTACCGGAGCCGGTGGAACCGGCGACCAGCAGGTGCGGCATCTTCTGGATCGAGTGGGCCACGAAGTGCCCCTCGATGTCCTTGCCCAGGCCGATGAGCATCGGGTCCACGTCGGACTGGACGTTCGGGGCCTCCAGGACGTCGGCCAGACGCACCATCTCACGGTCGGTGTTGGGGACCTCGATACCCACTGCTGACTTGCCGGGGATCGGGGTGAGCAGCCGGACGTTGTCGGTGGCGGCGGCGTAGGCCAGGTTGGACTGCAGGTTGGTGATCTTGGAGACCTTCACACCGGGGCCGAGCTCGACCTCGTAGCGGGTCACTGTCGGACCGCGGGAGAAGCCGGTGACATGGGCGTCGACCTTGAACTCGGCGAAGACGTCTGTGATCGCCTCGATCATCCGGTCGTTGGCTGCGCTGTGGGTCTTGGCGGTCTCACCCTGGACCAGCAGTTCGGTCGACGGCAGAACGTAGTCGCCGGCGACCTGCGGTACAGCTTCAGCCTCGGCGCTCTCTGCCGCCTGGGCTGCCTGGGCCGCCTGGGCCGCCTTGCCTGCGACAGCCGCGGCATCGACTCCGGAGCGCGCGACGATGCGGCGACGGGTCTCTTCGCGCGGATCGGCGGAGGATGCCGCTGCAGAAGATGCAGCAGGAGCCGGAGATGCAACAGCCGGGGCGGCGGGTGCCGGATCGTCCTCCAGCCCGTAGTCCTCGGCGAGCTCGTCCAGGTTCTGGTTCACAGCCGCAGTGCTCGTGTTCTGGGCCGCACTCTTGCGCCGGGCAGGGGGCTTCGGTGCGTCATCGAGGAGGTTGTCGTCGATGGAGGCCGCAGGACGCTTCTCTGCCTGGTCCTCGACCTCATCCCCAGCCTGGTCCCCGGTCTGGAAGGTGAGGGTCGTCTGCTCCCCCACGGCCGGATCGACGGGGTAGTTGTCCATCGGGGAACGTCCCCGGGACGTCCGGTGACTGGCCCGGGCGGCGGACGGTCCACCGGCGCGGGGGGTCGCCCGCGGAGTGCGGCGTTCACGCACCGCGTCCTCGAGCTCCCGGTCCACCGCTGCGTACTCGTCTGCGCCTTCAGCGCCTTCCAGGCCGTCCTCATCGTAGTGACGTGCCGAGCGAACCTGGTAGCCCAGCCACCCGGACAGCGCACCGGCCAGGTCGCGCACCGACATGCCGGTCATCTGCAGGCCACCGTAGAGCACGGTGAGCAGCAGCAGCGGCACGGCGAGGTACGGGCTGAAGCCCACTGCCATCGGCGTACCGATGAACTGGCCGACGATACCACCGGCACTCGCACGGTCCTCCACCTCGGACGGCTGACCGGCCAGGATATGGATGATACCCAACAGCGACAGCACGATCAGCCCGGTGCCGATGCCCAGTCGCAGCCGGGAGTGCTGGGTGGATTCGACACCGACCATCAGCACCCAGGCGGTGGCGACGAGGATCAGCGGCACCAGCAGCGCACCGGCACCGACCAGGTAGGTCAGCCCGAAGTCGATGCCGGATCCGACGGCACCGCCGACGTTGAACCAGGACGTCCCGGCCACGACGATCGCCAGGGCGAGGGCACCGAGAGCCGCACCGTCGTAGCGTCCGCCGATACGCACGGAGTCATCGTCGGCCGTCGTCTCTTCCGGCTGTTCCGGCTCATCGGTCACGGTATCTTGGCGTCCCTTCTGACGTGTCGGCCGTGTCGTTCCTGTCGACCCTGTCTTGTCCTTCCGCTTGCCCTTACCGGAACCCTTGGCGCGCTCCTTCTCCGCCGCACGCTCCAGCACCGTGGTCGGCTGGTCATCGGGCGCGGTCGTACCGTGGTCGTCGCCGCCACGGTCGGAGACCGACAGGCCGCGTGCCACGGTTCCCACGCCACGAGACATCCCGCCGAGCATCGCACGCAGCGATGATCCGACTGCCCCGAAGGCCCCGGACGTCCGCTCGAATTCACTGGTGTCGTAGGACGTCGCCCGCCGACCCGAGGCATGCCCACTTCCCCGCCCTCCGGAGGTCTTCGGAGAGCGGGAAGCGGTGGACCCTGGAGAGGTGCGCGTGCGACTGGGCGTTGACATGACGGCCAGTCTAATCGCTTAACCTCACCTTTAACAGTCGCAACACACGTCACAACCGTGACGATTTCATGACCACCTGGCGAACCGGGCCGTCCTACCGACTACAGGGAGGTCCGTCGGACCCGGTCAACCGGGCCCTGCACTGTCACGCCTGCAGCCTTGTCCCGGCCGTAAACCCACAGGACGATCTCGCCGGCCTCCCCGGACACGGTCACCTCCGGCTCCCCGGTTCCCACGGTCACCGACTCGGCTCCAGAACCATCCGTGCGCACCAGCTGAACAGTCGCCCCGGTGGAACGGATCATCCCGCGGGCAGCCTGGGAGACCAGCGTCCACAGTGCATCACGGGTCGCCACCGGCAGGTCCCGCGGGGTGTACTCCCCTCCCCCGCGGCGCACGTCCTCGTGGTGGACGAAGTTCTCCCCCAGGTTGATGAACTTGTCCGCCAGTTTCATCGGGTTCCACACCGGTGGACCGTTCCGGTAGGACTCCACCAGGTCGGTGAAGGGCTTCTGCGCGTACTCGCGACTGACTTTGTCCAGGTGGCCGGACAACGGACTGAGGAACATCCCGGCAGTCGCGTCCAACCGGTGTTCCCGAAGCACCAGGTGCACGGCCATGTCGCGGGTGGTCCAGCCCTCGCAGAGCGTGGGCTCGTCCGGCCCCAGAGACAGCAGAAGGTCCGCCAGTGCCTCGCGTTCATCGTGGGAGATCGTCATGATCTCCGATGGTACGCGCAGACACGGCGGACCGTGTGCTGTCGGACTCGTCGAGCCTCGTCCAGCTCTACAGCGAGGGGACGTGGTCCTCCGGGTCGAGCTCCTCGACGATCTCGCTGGTCATCGGGACGACGGTGGGAACGATGAAGGGCTCGCGCTTCCACTTGTCCTTGACGAACTTGGCGACCTTGCGTCGCAGGCTCTGGGCCATGCGGTACGGGTCGTTCTCACCCTGGCCGGAGAGGTCGAGCATGACATTGTCGACCAGCTCGGTGACCTGACGCATCATGTCCTTCGAGGCGTCCGAGAAACCACGGGCCTGGACCTGCGGGTCCTCCAGCGGACGACCGGTGCGGTTGTCGATGACGACGGTGACCGAGATCAGACCGCCCTCGGACATGGCGGTACGGTCCTCGAGCTCCTCGGCTCCCACATCACCCATGGTGACACCGTCGACGTAGAGGTTGCCGACCGGCACCTGGCCGACGACGGAGGCCTTGCCGTTGACCAGGTCGACAACCACGCCGTTCTGGGCCAGCACGGTGTTGTCGGGGTTGACACCGGTGTCGATCGCCAGCTGGCGGTTGGCACGCATGTGGCGCCATTCGCCGTGGACCGGCATGGCGTTGCGCGGGCGGGCGGCGTTGTAGAGGAACAGCAGCTCGCCGGAGTAGCCGTGGCCGGAGGTGTGGACCATGGCGTCCTTGCCGGTGATGACCTCGGCACCGATCTGGGAGAGCATGTTGATCACGCCGAAGACCGCCTCCTCGTTGCCGGGGACCAGCGACGAGGACAGGATGATCAGGTCGCCGGGGCGCACCGTGATCTGGCGGTGCTCACGACGGGCCATGCGCGACAGTGCCGCCATCGGCTCACCCTGGGTACCGGTGGTGACCAGCAGCACCTTGTGCGGAGCCATGCGGGAGGCGTCGTCCATGGAGACGATGGTGCCGCGCGGGGCGGTCAGCAGGCCGAGGCGCTCGGCGATCTCCATGTTGCGGATCATCGAGCGGCCGTTGAAGGCCACCTTGCGGCCGGCGGCGACGGCGGCGTCGACCGCCATCTGCACGCGGGCGACGTTGGAGGCGAAGGACGCCAGGATCACGCGCTGCTTGGCCTCACCGATGATGCGCTTGAGGTTCGGGCCGATGGCCGCCTCCGACCCGGAGAACCCGGGGGTGGTGGCGTTGGTGGAGTCGCAGAGGAAGAGGTCGATACCCTCGTCGCCCATGCGGGACAGGGCCGGCAGGTCGGTCGGACGCTTGTCCGCCGGGGTCTGGTCCAGCTTGACGTCACCGGTGAGAACGATGGTGCCGCCACCGGTCTTCAGCCGCACACCGAGGCACTCGGGGATGGAGTGGCCGACGTTGAAGAAGCTGATGTTGAACGGTCCGCGGTTCTCGTTCGAGGTGTCGTTGACCTCGATGAGCTTCGGACGCTGACGGTGCTCCTGGCACTTCGCGGCGATCAGCGCGCAGGTGAAGCGCGAGGCGATGATCGGAAGGTCCGAACGCTGCTTGAGCAGCCACGGGATCGCACCGATGTGGTCCTCGTGACCGTGGGTGACGACCAGGGCGTCGACCCGGTCCCACTTGTCGTCGAGGTAGGAGAAGTCCGGCAGGATCAGGTCCACGCCCGGCTCGCCGGAGGACGGGAAGAGCACGCCACAGTCCACGATGAGCAGACGGTTGTGGTACTCGAAGACGGTCATGTTGCGGCCGATCTCGGAGATACCGCCGAGGGCGACGATACGCACGCCGTCCTTCGGGGCGGCCGGCGGCTTCGGCAGCCGCTGGGTCAGGTCAGCGCCCTGCATGGTCTGCATGGCGTTGCGACGACGGTCGCCCTGGTTTCCACCCTGGTTGCGGTTACCGCCGCGTCCGCCACGGTTACGGCCACCCTGGCCACCCTTGTTGCCCTGGCCACCACGGTTGCGGCCGCCCTGGTTTCCGCCCTGGTTGCCGGAGTTGTTCTGACCCCCCTGGTTTCCACCCTGGTTACCGCCCTGGTTTCCGCCGCGCCCGCGGGAGCGACGCGAACGGTTGCGGTTGTTGCCGCCGTTGCCGCCGTTGTCGTTGCTGTTGCCGCCCTGGTTGGCCTTGTTGTCGTTGTTGCCGCTGTCGGCGTTGCTGTCGCCACCCTGGTTGGACGGTGCCGCCTGGCCACCGTCGTTGAAGGTGGCGGTCACGTCGGCCGCGGTGGTGTCGGCGCTCGGCGGAGCAGCCTTCCGGGTCACCTTGCGTGCCCGGGAACGATTCTCAGTCATAGTGTCCTTATACCCCTGCGCGTTGCAGGTCCTCTGCCAGCCGGTCAATCTCTTCCGGCGTGGGCTCGATGATTGGCAGGCGCGGTGCGCCCACCTGAATTCCTTGAAGTTTCAGTGCGGCCTTGGCGAACGTCACTCCACCGAGCCGGCCCTGTGCCTGGGTCAGCGGAGTCAGCGCAGTCGCGATCGCGCGGGCACCGGTGATGTCTCCGGCGTCAACGGCGTCGCGCAGCTTCTTCAGTTGTGCTGCGGCGACATGGCCGATGACCGAGATCATTCCGGTCGCGCCCACGGCGAGCCACGGGACGTTCAGTGGGTCATCACCCGAGTACCAGGCCAGATCGGTCTGCTCCATCAACCCCATCGCCGCCGGAATATCTCCCTTGGCGTCCTTCACGGCGTGGATGTTCGGATGCGCCGACAGGCGGGCCAAGGTCTCGGTCTCGATCGGAGTGACCGACCGGGACGGGATGTCGTACAGGCAGATCGGGGTGTCCACGGCATCTGCCACAGTGGTGAAGTGCCGGTAGAGCCCCTCCTGGCTGGGCCGGGAGTAGTACGGGGTGACCACGAGCAGGCTGTCAGCCCCGGCGTCCTGCGACATCCTCGACAGTTCCACGGATTCCGCGGTGTCGTAGGTGCCGCTGCCGGCGGTGAGCTTCACACGATCGCCCAGTTCGGCGCGCACTGCCTTGAGCAGGTCGATCTTCTCCGACGGACGTACCGTGGGTGACTCACCCGTGGTGCCGCCGAGAACAAGAGCGTCACAGCCCTGATCCACCAGATGACCTGCAAGGGCCACTCCGGCGTCCAGGTCGAGGTCTCCGTCCTTCGTGAAGGGCGTAACCATCGCCACAGAGACCGTGCCGAAGAACTCGGCTCCTCTTGTCGCTGCAATACCTGTGCTCATGTCACAACAGGTTACCGCCCCGGCGTCCGGATGTGTACCAGCGACCCCCGCGACGCGCCGAATGACCACACCCGGTAGGCATCGTCACAGCTCACATGCCTGCAATTCAGGAAGCCACGTGCAACCACATGCAGCCACGTGCGGCCGCCGCAGACAATCACATATCTGCGACGTAGGGACTCGTGGCCATCGACGAGCCGTCCCGCAGCGTGGTGACGGTGAAGTCCTCGAAGATCTCGGGACTCACCCCACGAAGCAGCTCCAGGCACTGCACCGCCACCTCCCGGATCTCCGGGTCTGCGTGCTCGGCGGCGCGCATGGCGATGAAGTGACGCCAGGAGCGCATGTTGCCGGTCATCACGAACCGGGTCTCGGTGGCGTTCGGCAGCACCGCACGGGCAGCCTGACGGGCCTGTTTCTCGCGCAACACCGTGTTCGACTCACCACTGAAGCGCTCCTCGAGAGCCTCCAGCAACTCCTCGTAGGCGTCCCGGGCGACATCGGTGGCGTGCAACAACAGGTCGGCGACCTCCGGGTCCTCGGCGATGCTCGCGGGGATGACGACCTGGGACTGGCCATCGGGAATGTAGCGCTGCGAGAGCTGGCTGAAGGAGAAGTGGCGGTGCCGCATGATCTCCTGGGCGCAGCTGCGGGAAACCCCGCGCAGGTACATGCCCGCGGTGGCGTGTTCCAACACGTTGAAGTGCCCGACGTCCAGGATGTGCCGGATGTAGGCGTCCGTCTCCGCGGTGTGCGGGTTAGGACGGTCCCACGTCTCGTAACAGGCGCGTCCGGCGAACTCGACGAGGCTGGACGCGTCACCGACCCCGGGCTGCGGGGCCCAGTCGACGTCCTCCGGCGGGATGAACGACGACGTCGAGATCAGCCGGACGGACAACTCCGTGGTGTTGGTCATGAGCGCGAGTTACTCGGCAGGGACGCCGAGCTGGTCGAGGCCCAGGAACTTCTCCAGGCCGATGGTCAGCCCCGGGGTGTCGCCGATCTTGTCGACACCCAGCAGCACGCCCGGGACGAAGGACTCCCGGTCGTAGGAGTCCTGCTTGATGGTCAGGGTCTGGCCCTTGGCACCCAGGATGACCTGCTCGTGGGCGACCATGCCGGTCATCCGCACGGCGTGGACCGGAACACCGTCGACATCGGCGCCACGGGCACCGTCGAGGGTCTGGTCGGTGGCGTCCGGCTGCTCGCCAAGCCCGGCGGCGGCACGCGCCCGGGCGATGCCCTCGGCGGTGTGCACGGCGGTGCCGGACGGAGCGTCCTTCTTGTTCGGGTGGTGCAGCTCGATGACCTCGGCAGAGTCGAAGTACGGAGCGGCGATCTCCGCCAACTTCATGGTCAGCACCGCGGAGATGGCGAAGTTCGGGGCCACGAGCACGCCCACGGTCGGGTTGTCGGACAGCCAGGTCCGCAGCGTGTCATAGCGCTCCGGGGTCCAGCCGGTGGTTCCGACGACGGCGTGGATGCCGTTGGCGACACAGAACTCCAGGTTGCCCATCACCGCGTCCGGCACGGTGAAGTCCACGACGACCTGCGTCCCGGACTCCACCAGAGCCTGCAGGTCATCCCCGTGGTCCAGGGCTGCGGACAGCTCCAGTCCCTCGGTGGCCTCCACTGCGGCAACCACTGCGGTACCGACCCGGCCCTTGGCGCCGAGTACTGCGACCTTCGTCATCTTCTACTCCTTCGGGTTTCTCTGCTGTCAGTTTCCGGCGTCGACGAGGACCAGGGAGATCTTGCCACGGTTGTCGATGTCGGCGATCTCGACCTCGAGGGACTCGCCCACCGAGACCTCGTCCTCGACCTTCTCCACCCGGCGGTCGCCGCCGATGTTGGAGATGTGCAGCAGGCCGTCGCGGCCCGGCAGCAGCGAGATGAACGCGCCGAAGGCGGTCGTCTTCACCACGGTGCCCAGGAAACGGTCGCCGACCTTCGGCAGCTGCGGGTTGGCGATGGAGTTGACCTTGTCCACCGCGGCCTCGGCGGCCTTACCGTCGGAGGCGGAGATGAACACGGTGCCGTCGTCCTCGATGGAGATGTTGGCGCCGGTCTCCTCGGTGATCTGGTTGATCGTCTTGCCCTTCGGGCCGATCAGCTCGCCGATCTTGTTCTGCGGCACGGTGACGGTGGTGATGCGCGGGGCGAACTCGCTCATCTCCTCCGGGCCGGCGACGGCCTCGCCCATGGTGGACAGGATCTCCAGGCGGGCGTTGCGGGCCTGACCCAGGGCATCGGCCAGGACCTCGGACGGGATGCCGTCGACCTTGGTGTCCAGCTGCAGGGCGGTGACGAAGTCGGCGGTACCGGCGACCTTGAAGTCCATGTCACCGAAGGCGTCCTCGGCACCGAGGATGTCGGTGAGGGCCGCGTACCGGGTCTCACCGTCGACGGTGTCGGAGACGAGGCCCATGGCGATGCCGGCGACGGCGGCGCGCAGCGGCACACCGGCGTTGAGCAGCGACATCGTCGAGGCGCAGACCGAGCCCATCGAGGTCGAGCCGTTGGACCCGAGGGCCTCGGAGACCTGACGGATCGCGTAGGGGAACTCCTCACGTGACGGCAGCACCGGCAGGAGCGCGCGCTCGGCGAGCGCACCGTGGCCGATCTCGCGGCGCTTCGGGCTGCCGACCCGGCCGGTCTCACCGGTCGAGTAGGGCGGGAAGTTGTAGTTGTGCATGTAGCGCTTCTTGGTGATCGGGCTGAGCGAGTCGATCGTCTGCTCGAGCTTGAGCATGTTGAGCGTCGTGACACCCATGATCTGGGTCTCGCCCCGCTCGAAGAGCGCCGAACCGTGGACGCGCGGCAGGATCTCGACCTCCGCGCCGAGGGCGCGGATGTCGGCGAGTCCACGGCCGTCGATGCGGACCTTGTCCCGCAGGATGCGCTGGCGGACCTGCGCCTTCTGCACGGAACGGTAGGCCGCGGAGAGCTCCTTCTCGCGGCCGAAGAACTCACCCGGAGCGTCCTCGGTCCCCGCGAGGGAGGCCTTCATGGCGTCCTTGATCTCGTCGAGGCGGTCCTCCCGCTCGGCCTTGCCGGCGATCGTCAGCGCGGTCGCGAGGTCGCCGGAGGTGGCGGACTCGACGGCGGCGTAGGCGTCGTCCTCGTAGTCGAGGAAGATCGGGAACTCCTCGACCGGCTTGGCCGCGCGGGTCGCGAGCTCGGCCTGGGCGTCGCACAGGACCTTGATGAAGGTCTTGGAGGCCTCGAGGCCCTCGGCCACGACCTCTTCGGTCGGGGCCTGCTTGCCCTGGTTCTTCACGAGGTCCCAGGTGGCGAGCGTGGACTCGGCCTCGACCATCATGACAGCCACATCGTCACCAGAGGCCGCGTCCTTCACGACGCGGCCAGCGACGACCATGTCGAAGGTCGAGCGCTCGATGTCGCTGAAGTTGGGGAAGGCCACCCACTGACCGTCGATGAGCGAGACGCGCACCGCGCCGATCGGACCCGAGAAGGGCAGACCGGAGATCTGGGTGGAGGCAGAGGCCGCGTTGATCGCGAGGACGTCGTACTGGTGGTCCGGGTGGACCGACAGGACGGAGATGACGACCTGGACCTCGTTGCGCAGACCCTTCTGGAAGGTGGGGCGCAGCGGGCGGTCGATGAGGCGGCAGGTGAGGATGGCGTCCGTGCCCGGACGACCCTCACGACGGAAGAAGCTTCCGGGGATGCGGCCGGCGGCGTACATCCGCTCCTCGACGTCCACCGTCAGGGGGAAGAAGTCGAGGTGGTCCTTGGGGTTCTTGCTCGCGGTCGTCGTGGACAGGAGCATCGTCTCGCCGTCGAGGTAGGCGCTCACGGCGCCCCCGGCCTGCTGGGCGAGGCGTCCGGTCTCGAACCGGACGGTGCGGGTACCGAAGGCGCCGTTGTCGATGGTCGCTTCGGTGGCGGTGATCTCAGGACCCTCCATCGGGTCCTCCTTTTCTCTCTACGTCCCGGGTGCATCGTCGTTGTGCCCCGGTGGTGTCATCTGTGCTGACGTTCTTCAGTTGTCGCTCTTCAGTTGTCGTGCTGTTCTCCGGGAGTTCGACACCCCCGGATACGCGAAGAAGCGGCCCCCGGGATCGGGAACCGCTCTTCACGAAGTCCTTATCGGCGCAGGCCGAGGCGCTTGATGAGCGCACGGTAGCGCTCGATGTCGTTGCTCTCCAGGTAACGGAGGAGGCGACGGCGCTTGCCCACGAGGAGGAGCAGACCACGACGGCTGTGGTGGTCGTGCTTGTGGTCGCGGGAGTGCTCGGTGAGGTCCTTGATGCGCTGCGTGAGCATCGCGATCTGCACCTCGGGGGAGCCGGTGTCACCTTCGGCGGTGCCGTACTCGGCCATGATCTGCTTCTTGACGTCAGCGGTCAGCGGCATGCTGGGACACTGCTCCTTCTTCTGGGTCGTTGCGCGGCGCGCCCGGGCTGGTTCACCGGGGCTCTGTGGATCCGCGGCCGATCAAACGGCAACCCGTGAAGATTACCAGCGTCGCGCACCACCGCCCTAATCGGCGGGCTGACCGTCGGCGCGCGACCCGGACTCAGAGGTTGATCATGTGGCCCGCGATGCCCTCGACGGCCTCCTTGACCGCCTCGGACAGCGTGGGGTGCGCGAAGACATTGCGGGCGACCTCGTCGGCGGTGAGGTCCCACTTCTGCGCGAGCGTGAGGACGGGCAGCAGCTCGGTGACGTCGGGGCCGATCATGTGCGCGCCGATGATCTCGTTGTACTGCGCGTCGGCGACGACCTTGACGAAGCCGACCGCGTCGCCGAGGCCCATGGCCTTGCCGTTGGCGGTGAAGGGGAAGGTCGCCGTCTTGACGTCGTAGCCCTTCTCCTTCGCCTGCTCCTCGCTGTAGCCGAAGGATCCGATCTGCGGGTGGCAGTAGGTCGCACGCGGGATGAAGTCGTACTCGACCGGCATCGTCTCCGCGCCGGACAGGTGCTCCGCGGCGACGACACCCTGTGCCTCCGCGACGTGGGCGAGCATGAGCTTGGCCGTGCAGTCACCGATGGCGTAGACGTTGT
>DGYFD06202__coassemble_1022_pt1 | contig 8059 bp, 8 predicted proteins | sample DGYFD06202__metabat2_high_PE_009 | metagenome-assembled genome bin DGYFD06202
CGGTGCGACAAAAATGCTTGGTTTGTTACGCTATTGAGTTCTCAAACAACATGCAGCCAGACTTCGCACACCTCCCAACATGGAGGTCCGTCATCTCGGCAGGACATGAACCCTACGCACATCCCGGCTGATTAGCAAACCAGCTGGTCACGCTCACGATCGACGTAGTCGAACCGTCAAAGGATCATGCAGAATGTCACACAACGTCCGCCCCAGTAAGAACCTGAGTCCCGGCTGGCCGGTCGTTCTGACTCGGACTAATCTACACAGGGCCCCGATAAGCCACAACTCCCCATGTCACGAGGTTGATCGGGACCCCCTAGCCGCGCTGTTCGCCGACCCAGCTGCACCGTCACTATTCGTTGCCGAAGGTGCCCTAACCCGGACTATTCGCTGACCCGCTCCACCGTCGCCCCGAGCTCCACGAGCTTCTCGACGAACCCCGGGTAACCCCGGTCGATGTGGTAGACGTCGTTGACCTGCGTCACTCCGTCAGCACACAGGCCGGCGAAGACCAGGCCCGCGCCGGCCCGGATGTCCGAGGACCACACCGGTGCAGAGCTCAAACGCTCCACGCCCCGCAAGCTGACATGGTGCCCGTCGATGTGGGTGTCCGCACCCAATCGCGTCATCTCGTCGACGAAGCGGAACCGGGACTCGAAGATGTTCTCGGTGATCACACTCAGCCCCTCGCTCACCGCGCACAAAGCGATGGCCAGCGGCTGAAGGTCCGTGGGGAAGCCGGGGAAAGGCAGCGTCTGGTAATCCACCGCCGTGGCCCGCTGCCCCTGGATCACCCGGAACCCGGTCGGATAGGTCTCCACCGATGCACCGGCCAGCTTCAACTTCTCCAGCACCAGGTGCAGGTGCTCCGGGTTGATACCACCCACGGTGATGTCACCCTGCGTCATCGCCGCAGCGTAGGCCCATGTGCCGGCGACGATCCGGTCACCGACGACCTCATGCTCCACCGGGATGAGCTTCGGAACCCCGGTTACGGTGATGGTGTTGCTCCCCTCCCCCTCGAGGTTCGCCCCCATCGCGCGGAGCATATTGCACAGGTCGACGATCTCGGGCTCTCGTGCCGCATTGTCCAGTACCGTCGTCCCCTCGGCGAGCACCGCGGCCATGAGGATGTTCTCCGTGGCGCCGACGGACGGGAAGTCCAGCATGATCGAGGCCCCGGTCAGTTCGTCCGCTTCGGCGACGACACAACCGTGCTCGATACGCGTCCGGGCGCCGAGCTTCTCCAGCCCTGACTGGTGCATGTCCAGCGGACGGCTGCCAATGGCGTCCCCACCCGGCAGAGCGACCACCGCATGGTGACAGCGTGCGGTGAGCGGACCGAGCACACAGACCGAGGCACGGAACTGACGCACCGCGTCGATGTCGGCGTTCGAGGAGATCTCCGCCGGGGTGTGGATGGTCGCCGTGCCGTTGTCGAGTTCGACCTCGCAGCCGAGTCCGCGGAGCACGTCGGCCATATAGGGGACGTCAGCGATGTCGGGGCAGTTCCGCAGAACGGTGGTCCCCTCAGCGAGCAATGCCGCGGACATCAGTTTCAGGACACTGTTTTTTGCACCGTCGACCTTGACTGAGCCAACAAGCCGGGCTCCGCCGGTCACCAGGAAATGATCTTTCACGGGGGCCAGCCTACCGGCGATCAGGGCAGTGCGCCGATGCGACGGGCGGCATTAACCGCCTCGTAACGAGTGTGGGCCCCCAACTTGCGCATCACCGAACGGAGGTAGCTCTTCACGGTCTCCGCACCGATCCCCATCTCCTCGGCCGCCTCGACATTGGTGTGCCCCAGGGCCACGCACGCCAGCACGTCCAGTTCACGGGCGGAGAGCTTCGTCGTCTGCTTGACCCGCACCGGGCTGACCATCTGGTCGCAGAGGACCTCAAGATCACGGCGGATCTCCTCGTCCGCCACCCGGTTGGCCAACATCCGCAGCCGGGAGTGTGTTGCCCGGACCTGCTCCCATTCGGCACCGGACATGGAACGCACCGGCTTGGCCGCAGCGTCCCGGCTCGGCCCGTCCCCCCGACGGGTTGCCGCGTTCACCGCCAGATCCTGCTCGAGCACGCGGGCGGTCATGGTGACTTCCTCGAGTACCTTGTCCCCCATCCGCACCGGGGAGTGCACGCCGGCGTACAAGACGCCGCGCATGTCGCGGCCCACGATCACCGGAACGGCGACGATGGAGTGCAGCCCCTCATCCCGGATCGGACGGTCGTACTCGTGCGAGATCGACTTGGCACGGGCGTAGTCCGAGACACCGACAGGGCGGCGGGTGGCCATGACGCGTCCACCGACACCCTGGCCGGATTCGACCACCAGGTTGTTCAGTGCCGGTGTGCGCAGCCCCACCCACTGGTTGATCACCATTCGGCCGTCTTGCTGACAGGTTCCGAACATCGTGACCGGGATTCCGGTCGCGTTCTTCAGGGCTGAAAGTGCTGATCGGATGGCATCTTCGTCATCGCGGTGACGTTGCTGCTCCACGGTGCACCTTTCTCTTGGCGATCTGTTCTCACCCCCGAAAAGGGAACACCCGAGTTCGGGGGAGGTGGGCTCTCTGGTGACGAGTATAGGGAACGGTCTCACTACCCCCAAAATCTGGTGGCCGGCGTCACAGCCCCAGCCCCGACGACTCCCCCGGGTAACCTATGCTGACCTGCGGATCAATCTGATCAGCCGATATCGACCGGACGGACCGGACATCATCGGCGGAAAAACGGATCAGTCACCCTACCCCCCCCTCGCCCCCGTCCTGTTCCCCCCACGCCCCCCTGCAGGTCAGGGGCGCCCGCAGACAACCTCCACACAACCGGACATTCATCTGCTCTGGTCCCACCCCTGACACCGCCCATACAGGGGCGGTGCCGACCCCGCCGCATCACGGCATGGGACTCACAGCTCCCCGCTGAGCCGGTTCACCCGCCTGATCGCCTTGTCGACACTGTCCTCGGCCTTCTCCAGCAGCTTGGCGGCGAGCTTCCCACCGAGCAGCGGGATCTTGACCTCGGCGGTGACGGTCGCATCGACGGCGGTGACTGCCGCAGCGTCGGACGCAACGTCGGACACAGCGTCCTGACCGTCCGTGGTGTCCTGCCCGCCGCGGTACTCCAGGAGCAGTGTCATGGACCCCATCCCCTTCGGCAACGCCGTCACAGAGCTCACCGTGAACCGGCCGCCGACCAGCGGGGTGACCACAGTGGTCTGCTCGACGCTCATCGCCGGGATTGACGCGCCATCGTCAGAGGTGCTGGCCGGCTGGCTGGCCACGACGGCGGCATTGACCGTGCCGTCGGGCTCCACGGTGCGTTCCCCCGACTCGACCACCAGGTTCGACGACGACCCGTCCGACGTCTCGTCCACCGTCAGCAGGTAGGCCTCGGAGGTGACCACGGCGTGGGCGCGCGCTACCGGCAGGCCCACCGACTTGGTGTAGTTGACTGATTTCGCCATGTCAGCGGTGCTTCCACTCGGGCGTGCGCTTCTCGACGAAGGCGCTCATGCCCTCTTTCTGGTCCTCGGTGGCGAACAGGCCCCAGAACGCCTCGCGTTCCTGGCGCAGCCCCTCGTTCAGTGGGGTGTTCAGCGCCGCATCCACCGTCTCGGTCGCCGCGGCGAGCGCCACCGCCGAGTGGGACGCCACGGTCGACGCAACCTCGGCGACAGCGTCCAGGAACCCCTCGGCGGGCAGCACGCGCGACACCAGGCCGGCACGCTCGGCCTCCTCGGCACCCATGGTGCGTCCGGTGAGGATGAGGTCCATCGCCTTGTACTTGCCCACGGCGCGGGTCAGCCGCTGGGTGCCGCCCATGCCCGGGATCACGCCGAGGGTGATCTCCGGCTGACCGAACTTCGCCTTCTCACTGGCCAGGATGATGTCACCCATCATCGCCACCTCGCAGCCGCCGCCGAGAGCGTAGCCGGACACCGCGGTGATGATCGGGGTCTGCACCAGGGCGACACGCTCCCACAGGGCGTAGAACCGCTTGAGTTTGATGTCGGGCCAGGTCTGGTCCTTCATCTGGGTGATGTCGGCACCGGCGGCGAAAGCCTTCTCACTACCGGTGATCACGATCGCCCGGACCGAGGTGTCGGCGTCGAACTCCTCCAGTGCGGCGACGACCTCCTCCATCACGGTCTGGTTCAGTGCGTTGAGCGCCTTCGGACGGTTGAGCGTGATGGTGGCGACCGCCGCGGTCGCGGACCCGGCCTCCCCTGTCTCGGTGATGATGGTCTCGTAAGCCATGGGTTGCTGGTGCCCTTTCAGTTGAGGATCGTGTGTACCGTTCTGTATCCGCCTGTGGGGGCCATTGTCCCATAAGACCGTGGCGTCCGGGGGCAGCCTGATGTACACTGGCCACGGTATCCAGACAGACCGATCGGTCTGTCCTAGTGAGGGACACGAAAGGAACACCGCAAGAATCATGGCAAAGATCTACGACAACATCACCGACCTCATCGGCAACACCCCGCTGGTGAAGCTCAACAAGCTCACCGAGGGACTGCCCGGCAACGTGGTCGTCAAGCTCGAGTCCGCCAACCCGGCGAACTCCGTGAAGGACCGCATCGGTGTCGCCATCATCGACGCCGCCGAGAAGGACGGTTCCCTGAAGCCCGGCGGCACCATCGTCGAGGCCACCTCCGGCAACACCGGTATCGCCCTAGCCACCGTCGGTGCGGCCCGCGGCTACAAGGTCATCCTGACCATGCCCGAGTCGATGTCCCTCGAGCGTCGCATCCTGCTGCGCGCCCTCGGCGCCGAGCTCGTCCTGACCCCGCCGCCGGCCGGCATGCAGGGCGCGGTCGACAAGGCCAACGAGATCGTCGAGTCCACCGACAACGCCGTCCTGGCCCGCCAGTTCGCCAACCCGGCGAACCCCGAGGTCCACTACAAGACCACCGGCCCGGAGATCTGGGCCGACACCGACGGCGAGGTCGACGTCTTCATCGCCGGCATCGGCACCGGCGGCACCATCTCCGGCGCCGGCAAGTACCTCAAGGAGCAGAGCTCCGACGTCAAGATCGTCGGCGTGGAGCCCAAGGACTCCCCGCTGCTGACCGAGGGCCGCTTCGGCCCGCACAAGATCCAGGGCATCGGCACCAACTTCTTCCCGGACAACCTGGACAAGGACATCATCGACGAGGTGTACGACGCCACCATCGAGGATTCCGTGAAGTTCGCTCGCGAGATCGCCGCCAAGGAGGGCATCCTGGTCGGTATCTCCACCGGTGCCAACATCTGGGCCGCCGTCGAGGAAGCCAAGAAGCCGGAGAACGAGGGCAAGCTGATCGTCGCCGTCGTCGCCGACTTCGGTGAGCGTTACGTCTCCACCCTGCTGTTCGACGACCTGCGCGACTAGTCGTCCGGCACCCCACCGTCTACCCCGGCCGGCGTGAGCATCCGTAGACTCGACAGGTGAAGACCTGATCTGAGCTGATCTGCGGTCGTCACGGCGAGTCGGGGTTTTCGCATCCCGAACACCCCCACACAAACACCACATCCACCACTATCCCGACCCATTCCCTACCGAGGAGGACCGCCGCGGTGAGTCTGCTGCGCACCATCAAGGAAGACCTGGACAACGCCCGGACCCACGACCCTGCCGCCCGCGGTGACCTGGAGAACGCCGTCGTCTACTCCGGCCTGCACGCGATCTGGGTCCACCGGGTCTCGCACAAGTTGTGGACGTCCGGCGCGAAGGGCCCGGCCCGCATCCTGAGCCAGTTCAGCCGTTTCCTCACCGGCATCGAGATCCACCCCGGTGCCACGATCGGACGCCGGTTCTTCATCGACCACGGCATGGGCGTGGTCATCGGTGAGACCGCCGAGATCGGCGATGACGTGATGCTGTACCACGGGGTGACTCTGGGCGGCTCCGAGCTCGTGCAGCGCAAGCGCCACCCCACCATCGGCGACGGTGTCATGGTCGGCGCCGGGGCGAAGGTCCTGGGTCCGATCACCATCGGTGCCCGCTCGGCGATCGGCGCGAACTCCGTGGTCACCAAGGACGCCCCGGAGGACTCGATCCTCATCGGCGCCCCGGCGAAGGTCCGCCACCGCAAGGACACCGAGCGCACCCCGCTGGTCGACCCGGCCGGCTACGTCAACGACATGCAGAACAACATCTGATGTCCTGACATCGCAGCGTCCTGAAGGGGAACCTCAGCGCACCAGATCGGTGTAGCTGGGGTTCTTTGCCATGAAGCCCTCCACCGCCGAGCAGGACGGCACAACGCCGTAGCCCTCGGCGCGGGTGGCGTCCAGCGCGGTGGCGATCAGTGGCGCCGATAGGCCACGTCCGCGGTAGGACGGGTCGATCACCGTGTGGTTGAAATCGCGGATGTCGCCGAGCTGGACGTAGTCCGCGTGCCCCGCCACCTCACCGTCCACCTCGAGGACGAAACTGCCGCGGTCGGTGTCGTGGATGACGGTGAGGTCCTCGTCGCGTCCTGTGGCCTCTGGACGGCGCGTGTCGCCTGTGTCGCCGGTACTCATGGCCCCCAGTCTAGACGCGCTTCGCGGTGCATGGCGCGGCGTGTGCGGCCGGGCACGTCGCGGCATGGAACAACCACTCCCGGAATGCAGGAAACCCCCGGAGAGGTGAACTCTCCGGGGGATCGTGCTCACTGTGCCCAGACCAGGGATCGAACCAGGGACCTTACACTTTTCAGGCGTACGCTCTACCAACTGAGCTATCTGGGCATGAAAGCCAGGAATGAAGCTTTCCAGCGACCCTGACGAGACTTGAACTCGCGACCTCCGCCGTGACAGGGCGGCGCGCTAACCAACTGCGCCACAGGGCCAAACTCGTGCAGCAACCCGGGCCGACCCGGGCGCTGTGCACGAACGCATACTGTACACAGTGCTCTCGCAAACCGGCAAACCAACAGGTCACAGCACTTAACTGGCTCCGGTACCGACCAGCTCGGAAAGCAGCTCGTCGCTGTTGCGTTGTCCCGCCACATCAGACATCCCACCGGTCACCAGGATCTCGGGGAAGCCCTGCGACTCGAGGCCGCCCAACACCGCCGCGACCTCCTCCTGCGTGCCGTAGATGGCGCGTTCCACCCCCTGCTGGATCCGCCGTCGCTGCTGGCCGGTCAACCGCCCCTCGTCAAGCTCACCCACCGGCGACAGCGGCCCGAAGACACCGGTACTCCTGGACATCACCTGGGCCCACACCTCCGGCAGGACGAGGTCGCGGGCCGCCTCGCGGGACGCCGCGACCGCCACCGTCGCAGAGACGATCGGCGCCTCCGTGGTGGCGTCCGTCCCTGCGTCCTGCGTCCCCGGCCCGCCGAGGATCAACCCGAGGCCGCGCTCAGCGGCCGCCTGGACGGTTGAGGGCGACCCGCCACTGAGCAGGAACACGCCAGGCTTCTCCTGCGCCGCAGACACGTCAGGGCGCAATGTCACCTCTGCTGCCCCACGCAGGTACCCCAGGACCTCGTCGAGCGCCTCCAGGTAGCCCTCACGCGCCTGCGCGGCGTCCTCGTCCTGGCGCAGGGCCTTACGCACTGCGGGAGTGAACCCGACCGACGACCCGAATCCGATGTCCACCCTGCCGGGAAACAAGGCGGCGAGCACCGCCACCTGCTCGGCAACCACGAAAGGAACATGGTCCGGCAGCATGATGCCGGCGGTACCGATCCGGATCGTGGACGTCGCCTGGCCGACCGCCGCCGTCAGGACACTCGGCGCACTGCCGGCGATACCAGGCACGCCATGGTGCTCAGCGACGAGAAACCGGTGGTAACCGAGATCTTCGGCACGACGGGCCCGGTCGACGACTGCTCGCAGGGACGCGGCGTCGGAATGTTCAGCTCGCCGGGGGGCGCCGCTGCGTCCCGCGAGAGTGTTCGCCCGGTCCAGCAATGAGATACGCATGTGCGCCATCGTATGCACAGACGACGACAGCGGGCGCACACCGTGATGGTGTGCGCCCGCTGTACGAATATGCGACCCTGACGAGACTTGAACTCGCGACCTCCGCCGTGACAGGGCGGCGCGCTAACCAACTGCGCCACAGGGCCATA
>DGYFD06202__coassemble_1051_pt1 | contig 7924 bp, 9 predicted proteins | sample DGYFD06202__metabat2_high_PE_009 | metagenome-assembled genome bin DGYFD06202
CCTGTTCGGTGACGTCACCCGCCCGAAGGCCATGACCGTCGAGTGGTTCAAGACCGCACAGTCCTTCACCGACAAGATCGTCAAGGGCATGCTCACCGGTCCGGTGACCATGCTGGCCTGGGCCTTCGTCCGTGACGACCAGCCGCTCGGCGAGACCGCCGACCAGGTCGCCCTGGCCCTGCGCGACGAGATCGACGACCTGGTGGACGCCGGCGCGAAGATCGTCCAGGTCGATGAGGCCGCCCTGCGTGAGCTGCTGCCGCTGCGCGCCGCCCAGCAGCCGTACTACCTGCAGTGGTCCGTCGGCTCCTTCCGCCTGGCCACCGCCGGCGTCGAGGACGTCACCCAGATCCACACCCACATGTGCTACTCCGAGTTCAACGAGCTCATCGGCACCATCGCGGACCTGGACGGCGACGTCACCTCCATCGAGGCCTCCCGTAACGGCATGCAGGTGCTGCACGCCCTGAAGGACTCCGGCTTCGAGCTGGCCGTCGGCCCGGGCGTCTGGGACATCCACTCCCCGCGCGTGCCGGACCAGGCCGAGGTCGACAAGCAGCTCGCCGACGCCCTCGAGGCCGTCCCGGCACGCCAGCTGTGGGTCAACCCGGACTGCGGTCTGAAGACCCGTGGCTGGGAGGAGACCACCGCCGCGCTGAAGGTGCTCGTCGCCGCGGCCGAGAAGGCTCGCGCCACCGTGAACGCCTGATTCTTCCCGCGTATGAGGAAAGCCCCACCTCGGTGGGGCTTTTTGCGTGGGGGCGACTAGGCGAATCGGGGGCGACGGCCCCAGATCATGGTCATCTCCATGGTGCCGGGGTGATCGCCGTGGCCACGGTGGCCGCGGTGTCCGTGGTGGCCGCGACCGTAACCGCCGCGCTCGCCGCGTCCGCCGCCACGACCTCCCCTGCCATCACGGTCCGGGAACTTCGCACGCAGGGACGCGCCGACCCTGTCGAGCATAACGGCCAGCTGCTCCTGCTCCTCGTCGCTGAGGACGTCGAAGGGGTCGTCCGTCTCGGGAGTCTCGGCAGTGGCCACGCGACCGTCCTCGGTGATCTCGACGATCACCGTCCTGCGGTCACCGTCGTCCCGTCGTCGTTCGACCAGTCCGGCGGACTCCAGCTTGCCGAGCAGCTCGCTGAGCGACTGCGGCCGTACGCCGAGCATGTCCGCGGCCATGGAGGACGGGGACACACTGATCGTCTTCCCCGAGGGCGGCAACTTCACCCAAGGTCGACGCCTCGCACGGATCAAGCAACTCACCGAGGACGGCGCCGATGACCACGCAGAGATGGCGGCGGGAATGACGAATGTGCTGGCTCCCCGCCCCGGCGGTCTGTTCGCCGCCATCGACGCGCGGCCCGATGCCGGCGTGGTGTTCGTCGCACACACCGGCCTCGACAAGTTCGAGTCATTGGGTGAGATATGGAAGGCCCTGCCGATCGAGAAAACGCTCCACGTCAAGGGCTGGTACGTGCCCCCGAAGAACATCCCGGCCACCTACACGGACCGGGTCGACTGGCTGTACCACTGGTGGCGGAAAATCGATGCCTGGATCGAGGCCGACCTGCACTGATTGTGTTCCTTGTCAGGAGCCAGGCATGCCGGAGCCACGGGGTCTCCGCGAGCTGCAGTCTCAGCTCGGTTCCTGGTCGTCGTCGACCGCGGCGTCCACCGCCCTGGCAACGCGCACCGTGCGTTCGACGAGAATGCGCAGGACGCTGGCGTCCACCTTCGACAGTCGCGTGACGTGCAGACATCCGGTCGTTGCCCGGTGCGGCCCAAGCTCCCCGAGCAGCTTCGGGTACTTCTCCTGGAAACCGCCGCCCAGGTAGACGGTGTGCTGCCGGGCGTTCGTCGCGAAGGCCGCCAGGGGTACAGTGCCGCCGTGACCGGACTCGTAGCGGTAGCGTCCGATTCCGAAACCGATGATCCGGCCGGCCCACACCACCGGCTCCTCTCCCGTGACCTCCCGCATCATAGCGACCAGGTCGTCAGCCTCCGCGCGGCGCGGACCGGTCACCCGGTCGAGCACCTCGGTGTACGGCATGTCAGAGGGGGACATTGCGGGAGTCTTTGCGGACATGATCGTCAGCGCCCTGCGAGGGTGGCCAGGTCGTCGCCGATCAGACGCTGGGTGGTCCATTCGTCCTGCGGGACAGCACCGATGGAGCGGTAGAAGGCGATGGACGGCTCGTTCCAGTCCAGCACCGTCCACTCCAGGCGGCTGTAGCCGCGTTCGACGCAGATCGCAGCGAGCGCGGACAGCAGCGCGGTGCCATAGCCGGAGCCGCGGAAGCGCTCATAGACGTAGAGGTCCTCGAGCCAGATGCCGTGGCGTCCGGTCCAGGTGGAGTAGGACAGGAACCACAGGGCGATGCCGCGGACCTGTTCGTCCTTCACCACGACATGGGCGAAGGCCTGCGGATTCTCCCCGAAGAGAGTCCCGGCAAGCATCTCCTCGGTGTTCTCCACCGCGTCCGGTTCCTTCTCGTACACGGCGAGGGCACGGATGCAGTCCAGGATGCCGGGGACATCGGACGGGCGGGCAGGACGCACCACGGCACCGTCGGGGAAGGGGCTCAGTTCAGTCATGCAGGTGATGATACGCGCGGCGCGAGCGGACCAAGGTAGCCGCGTGGTCCCGGAGATAGTCCCTCAGGCCGGGCAGGGTGAACTCTATCCATCCGGGGCCTGCTGCCCTGATCACCTCGGCATCAAGGAGTCGTTGCCGGTACACCGAAATGTAGTTCTTCCGTACGCCCATCCGCTCAGCGATGTCCGTCCTGACGGTCATCTTCATCCTGTCCGCGGTCACCGGCATCAAACGCGGCATCATGTTGCTGAGCAACATCAACATGGGCCTGGTGGTCGGACTGGCACTGTTCGTGCTGATCACCGGCCCGACGCTGTTCCTGCTCGATCTGCTGCCGACCTCGATCTACGCCTTCTTCGAGAACCTGCTGGCCATGCTGGAAGTCAACGCCAGCCAGGGTGAGGTGAAGTCCGAGTTCGTCACCGCCTGGACCATGCTCTTCTGGGCATGGTGGATCTCCTGGTCGCCGTTCGTCGGCATGTTCATCGCCAAGATCTCCAAGGGCTGCACCATCCGCCAGTTCGTGACCGTGGTGGTGCTCGTCCCGTCCCTGATCTCCGTGGCCTGGTACGTGATCTTCTTCGTCACCGCCGAGGACTCCGCGACGGTCGTGATGGGGTCGATGTCCCAGTCCGGACGCGCCGCCCCCACCAAGCCGGTGACCATCGTATGGGGTGCCGCACTGGGCCTGATCGCCATCTTCCTGCTGCTCGCCGGCGGGGAGAACGCGCTGTCGGGACTGCAGTCGATCATGGTCGCCTGCTCGCTACCGTTCGCCCTGATCATCATCGGGATGATGGTCTCCTGGGCGAAAAACCTCGGCAATATTCCGGCGACGATCCGCCGGGCCTACACCCGTACCGCCCTGACCAGGGGTGTCCGCCGCGGTATCGACGAGCACGGCGATGACTTCGTCTTCGGTGTGGCGGAGGTGCCGGCCGAGGAGGGGGCCCGCGCGAACTTCGACAGTGACGACCCCGCACTGACCGAGTGGTACACCGATGCTGTGGAGGGCGCGGAGGACGCAGAGACCGAGGACACCGAGGGTGCTGCGGAGAGCGCAGCCGCCACCGACGCCTCCGACACCTCCGAGCAGAAATAACCACGCCCAGAGGTACGCGCTAGGGGGTGAGAGCGTACCTCTGGGCGTGGGGATTTCCTACGGGGACGTGGGGGCGGGGCGCAGGGTCCGCGCTAGGAACTGACCGGCACGTCCCGCAGGTTCTTACGCAGGATCTTGCCCGTGCCGGACTTCGGGATCTCGTCGATGATCTCCACCAGGCGGACCTTCTTGTACGGTGCGACCCGCTCGGCGACCCACTCCATCAGGGCCTCGGTGTCCACGGCGACCGGCGCGCCGTCCTCCCCAGCCTGCGGAACCACGAACGCCCGCGGGATCTCTTCGCCGTCCTCAGCGCGCAGGTAACCCACGACCGCGGCGTCGGCGATGGACTCGTGGGTGATCAGCAGCGCCTCCAGCTCGGCCGGGGCAACCTGGTAACCCTTGTACTTGATGAGCTCCTTCGCCCGGTCGATGACGTAGACGTTGCCCTCGTAGTCATACTCCACGATATCGCCGGTGCGCAGCCAGCCGTCACGCAGCAGCGTGATCTCGGTGGCCTCCTCGTTGTTGTGGTAGCCCAGCATGACCTGTGGCCCACGGACCCACATCTCACCGGAGTCCGACCGCTCCCCCTCGTTGCCCGGGGGCAGGATCTCGGCGAAGTCCGGGTCGCGCAGGTCAACCACCTTGCATTCGGTGTTCGCCACCGGCAGGCCGATGGATGCCAACGGAGTCTCACCGCGGGAGCTGATGTGGGTCACCGGGGAGGCCTCGGTCATGCCGAAACCCTGCAACACCTTCACCCCGAGGCGGTTCTGCACTGCCTCGGCGAGCTTGTCGTCGAGTGCGGCGGCACCGGACAGCACGGTGGTCAGATGGTCGATCTCGTACTCGTCGACCAGCGGGTGGTTCGCCAGCACGACGGCGATCGGCGGGGCGACGAAGGTGAAGTCGATCTGGTGCTTCTGGTGCAGTTCCAGGAAGGTCGGGAGATCGAAGGAGGGCATGGTGACCATGTGCGTGCGGTTGAACAGTGTGGTGTTGAGCAGCACGTTCATACCGTAGATGTGGAAGAACGGCAGCACGCACATGATCACCGAGTCGCGGGTCTGACCGTTCTCGAGCAGCTGCGGGCCACACTGGACGATGTTGGACACCAGGTTGCGGTGGCTCAGCTGCACACCCTTCGGCACGCCGGTGGTGCCGGAGGAGTACGGCAGGACGGCGATGTGGGTCGCCGGATCGAAGCTGACCTCCGGGGCAGGGCTGGCCTCCTTCAGCAGGGCCTGCAGGCCGGTCGCCGGGTCGACGAGGTCGATGATCCGATCATCCGACAGGCCGGCCTTGCGGGCACCCTCGAAGCCGGCGTTGCCGAGCAGGCTGACGGTGAAGACCAGCGAGGCACCGGAATTCGCGACCTGCTTGGCGACGTCCTCGGCGGTACCCAGGGAGCCGACGGTGGTGACGGTGGCACCGGCCCGCAGGATGCCGTGGAAGGCGACGGCGAAGACGTGGGTGTTCGGGCAGTGCAGGGCGACGACGTCGCCGACGCCGACACCGCGGGACGCCAGCGCCCCGGCGAAGAGGTCGACCTGCTGGCGCAGTTCACCGTAGCTGACCACGGCTCCGGTGGCGGAGTCGGTGATCGCGGTGCGCTGGTTCTCCTCGGCAGTGAGGCTCCCGAAGAGCAGGTCGTAGATGCTGACCTCGGGGATCTCGATGGTGGGGCGGGGACTCGCTACGGGCATGCGGTGGGCTCCTGATTCTCGGCGGGCGTGACTGACATCACTTCCGTGACATACCGCAAGATTCTAGTAGGCGCACTACAGATTCGTCCCGGTTTCGGAAACTGAGCAAACACATCAGGAAGGCGAAAACTCCCTGAGGACGTCTTCCGGATCCAGCTCGGTGAGGACACGGGCGTTGGCGGGCAGGCCCCAGTACGGGCCGACAGGGTCTGAGTGTTCACCGCCGCCGACCCAATCCGCGACCGTGGTGCCGCGTAACAGTTCCGACTCGGCCTCGACCTGCACCGTCGCCGGGGCACAGGTGGCGGGCACGGCGTCGAGCAGCACCATCGCGGCGGCCAGGTCATGGATCTGCGCGCAGTAACCGACGCCCACCGACTCGTGGAACTCGAAGTAGAAACGCAGGGCGTCCTGCAGCAACGAGGAGAGCTCGGAGTCGTCCGCGGTCCAGGTCGCCAGGCGCTTCGGGGTCAGGATCACCCGCTCGGTGACATTCAGCGGACAGATCATCGGCGGCGGGGTGCCCGTCGGCCAATGCGACAGTGCATAGGACAGCGCATGCGGATCGACCCAGGTGTTCCACTCAGCGGTAGGCGTGGTGTTGCCCGGGTAGGTGAAGGCCCCGCACATCAGCGTGACCTGTACCCCGGCCAGCACCTCGGGGGCATGCTCGATGGCGTGGGCGAGGTTCGTCGCCGGACCGGCGACAAGCAGGTGGGACGGCTCCGCCCGTCGCCAGGCCTCCACCGCGGCCGCGGCAGTGGGTGTCGCAGCAGAACGGGCCTCCTCGCGCGGCCGCCAGTACCCCAGCCCCTCCGGGCCGTGGGTCTCCGGGGTCGTGGTCAGCGGCAGCACCCGCGGGGTGGCGGCCCCGGCGGTCACCGGAACGTCCGGCACCCCCGCCACGCGCAGTACCTCACGGGAGTTCCGGGCGGCCAATGCCGCGGTGGTGTTGCCGGCCGAGGTGGTGACATGCAGGTCGATACGCCCTGCCCGCTGCTCGGCCGCCAACCACACCAGGGCCAGCGCATCGTCGATGCCGGTGTCGACATCAGCGACCACACTGGTGACGGTCACCGCTGGACCGTTTCCGCGGTGACGTCCTCCCATCCCCGCGACAGGAACCCGGGGTCACCGTCGGCGAATGCGGCGAGGTCGGCCGCGGCGTCCTCCAGATTGGTGGGGTGACGGCGGAAGTGGGTGCGCCGCGAGCGGTATTCGGTGACCCAGCCATTGCCCAGCAACGCCGCCTGCACGAAACGGACATGCTCCAGCGGGGTGCCGGCCAACGGGGACGACTGTTCCGGCAGCCCGGTGTCGATGACGACATACGGGATGCCGTCATCGGAGCGTTCACGGCGGTCCGCATCGTCGGCGAGCGCAGAGCGGATGCTCTCCTCGTCGACATGCGTGCTGACGGTGCCGACCGAGGAGCGCATCCGCAGCCCCCGGTCGATGCCGGTGGAGTTGACCCACAACATCTCCATGTCGTCGATCATGCACAGGCCCAGGTCGGCAGCCTTGTCCTGCAGGGCTGCGCCGGTGTTGCCCGCCAGGGAGTAGGGCACACCGAAGTGCAGGGTGTCCTGTACCGGTTCCACGGGAAACTCCGAGACCCCCAGGAAACGACCGGCCCCTTCCTCACTGGGATCAGCCCCGCCGAGGTCGCAGTGGTCGTTGATCCATGTGGAAAGCTCGGTGATCACCCGGGGAGCGGGACGCCCAGGGTGCGGGTCGCCCGGGGTCTCGTAGAAGGAGGCCGGGTCGGTGGTGGCGCTCATGTCGTCGCCGAGCCCCTCATGGATCTTCTGCGCGTACGACACAAGGTCACCGTCGGGCCGGTAGGCACCGCCGGTGGCTGGCAGAAAGAAGAGGAAACCAAGACTCATGACCATGATTGTATGGTCAGACTTGATCACATTGGAGCGCGGGGTGTATCACCGGTCACATTTTCGGCATTACCGCAGGTGAGCACTACCCCCACTGCAGTCGCTCGCCCAGTTCCCCCGCGTCCAGGCACAGTCGGCAGGGGATCAACAGGTCCTGACCGTCGCGGGTGAAAGGTACCGCGCGGCGAGCCAGTCCGGCTGAGCGGGAGTCCTCGCCCTCCCCCAGTTCCGGGACGATGAAGACCTTGTGCCCGGCGCGTCCCCGCGTCCTGCCGACCGGGATGACCGGTGCGGCGAGGTCCCAACCGTGGTCCCCGGACGCCAACGCCCGAGCCACGGCACGGGCACCGCGGGGCATGCCGAGGGCACGGGCGATCTCGCCGTAGCCGGTCACCTCGCCGTCGTCGACGAGGTGCAGGACGTCCCCCAGCCTGTGGAGCGGTTCGTCAGTCGAGAACGTCATGCAGCACGATGGTCTCATCGCGCCCCGGGCCGACCCCGATGTAGGAGATGCGGCAGCCGGAGAGCTCCTCGAGACGACGGACGTAGGCCTGTGCCTTCTCCGGCAGGTCCTCGAAGGTGCGGCAGCCGGAGATGTCCTCGTCCCAGGCGGGCATGGTCTCGT
>DGYFD06202__coassemble_1373_pt1 | contig 6680 bp, 6 predicted proteins | sample DGYFD06202__metabat2_high_PE_009 | metagenome-assembled genome bin DGYFD06202
AGGTCGGTACTGGTGGCGTGCCCCCAGGAGATGTTGCCCCAGATCCCGCCGGACGAGCCGGGGGCCGCCGACGAGCCCGGTACCGCGGCCCCCACCAACACTGTGGCCGCCGCAGTCACTGCGACCGTCGCCGCTGCCACTGTTGCACGACTGAGAAAGGCCGCACGGGCGACCGATGATATTTTCACATGAGAAACATTAGCTGCGGCGGCGCAGCAGAACGGCCGGAATGAAGAAGATCAGACCAGCGATCGCCAGACCCGCGCCCGCCAGTGCCGGGTAGGAGTAGTTCATTCCGGCGCTGATCACCAGGCCACCGACGGCAGCGCCGGCACCGTTGGCGATATTGAACGCCGCCTGGTTCATCGCCGAGGCCAGGTTCTGCGCGTCACCGGCGACATCCATGAGTCGGGCCTGCATGTTCACCACGAGAATACCGCCGCCCACCGACAGCAACCCGAAGGACAGGATCGCCATCCACGCCACGGTGCTGGTCGCGAAGAACGTGACCAGCATGACGACCATCATCACGAAGGCGGCGATGACCGACCTGTCTTCGTTGATGTCCGCCAGGCGTCCGCCGATGGCATTACCGATGACCATGCCGATGCCGTAGACCATCAGCACGAACCACATATACTCCGCAGGGAAGTTGGCTCGCTCGGTCATGGTCCAGGAGATGTAGGTGTAGACGCAGAACATGCCGCCGAAGCCGATGGAACCGGCCAGAAGTGTCAGCACGACCTGCGGATTGATCAGGGCGCCCATCTCGGTGCTGGGCCGGGTGGCCGGCATCAGCGTCATGTGGGGCACCGAGTGCCACAGACCGGCGAGGCACAGCAACCCGATGACCACGACGAGTCCGTAGGCCGCGTTCCAGCCCAGGGTCTGGCCGAGCCACTGGGCGACGGGCACGCCGATTACCGTTGCGGTCGCCAGACCCAGCGAGATCCGGGCCACGGCCTGTCCCCGCTTCCCGGGTTCCGCCATGGATGCGGCAATGAGGTTGGCGATGGCGAAATAGGCCCCGTGCGGGAAGCCCGCGATGAAGCGGGACAGGAGCAGCAGCCCGTAGTTCGAGGTGAAGACGGTGAGCAGGTTACCGAGGACGAAGGCCGCCATGAGGATGATGATCAGCCGACGCCGCGGCACCCTCCCGGTCAGCGTGGTGATCAGCGGGGCACCGACGACCACGCCGAAGGCGTAGGCGGTGACGATGGTTCCGGCCTGGGCCTCGGTGATACCGAAGTCGTCGGCAATGAGGTTCAGCAGACCCATGGAGACGAACTCGGTGGTGCCGATGCCGAACCCGCCGAGCGCCAGGGCGAGCATGGCGATCGGGCGACGGCGGCGTCCCATTTCGGTCTGCCGCGGCACCGGTTTACGGGACATCTTCTGGGGGTGAGCCAGGCGGGTCAGTACGGCTGCGTTCTCGTTGCGTGTCACGGTGTCATGCCTCCTCATGGTGTCATCACGGAGTCGTCACGTCAGGTGCGGATCTCAGTCGCGGGCTGAAACGGCAGTCAATAACAAAGGCCCCGGAGGTGAAAAGTCATGTCCGGGGCACCTGTATCGGTTCAGCAGGTGCTCCATTCTTGACCTCGACGGCACCAGATGCAAGTGGAGGGACACGTCAATTTCCGCTGGTCGCCCGTGATTCTCGACACAGGCGTCCGAATAGTGTGGTCCACCGTGCCGCCCAGGACACCCATGACAGGACGACGTACTGCGAACGCAGTACGTCCAACTCCGTGAAATACCGCGTTTGCCCGATTCGGTCGAGATAATAGGGAACCACAATGATCTCATGACTCATTCGAACGATCTCAGCCACCGGCTACGCGAGCCCAGCTCGATGCACGCGTTCAACCGGTATGAGTTGAAATACCTCGTCCCCACCGATCAGATCGAGCCGGTGCGACAGGAACTGACGCAGCGGATGCAGCGCGACCCTCACGCCGGACCCCGTGGTTACGGTGTGTGGAGTGTCTACTACGACACCGACAAGCTGCGGTTCTACTACGAGAAGATCGAGGGTCTGAAGTTCCGCCGCAAGCTCCGGATTCGCCGCTACGGCGACACCGGAGAAGCCACCACCGCTGACACCCCGGTCTCCGTCGAGATCAAGCAGCGGGTCAACCGGGTCACCCAGAAGCGGCGGGTGATGCTGCCCTATGCCAAAGCCCTCGACCTGTGTGACCGACGGGAGCGCGTCGTCCACCCCGGTGCGGACCAGGCCTTCATCGACGAGGTCCTCGACCTCGTGATCCGCCTGGATCTCCAGCCGACCGCGATGACCGGCTACCGCCGGGAGCCCTACGTGGGCGTGGACGCCGACCTCGGTCTGCGCGTCACCCTCGACCACCGAGTCCGGGGACGCGACCGTGACTTCGACCTGCGTGCCGAGACCGAAAACCGCTACATCATCCGCCCCGACCTCGCCGTGATGGAAGTCAAGGTCAATGAGCGTGCCCCCTACTGGGTCACCGACATGGCGGCCCGCAACGACCTTCAGGTCCAGCGGATCTCGAAGTACTGCCAGAGCATCGAAGCCCACGGTCTGGCTCCTCGGTCGGTCTTTCACGCACCGCAGGACCAGTTCGTCCGGCCGTAAACACTTCTGACGTCCGGAAGCGGCCACTGACACCCGGTAGTGACCGGTATCCACCGGCGCACCATCCCCAACCATCAACAACCCACTCCCACAGGAGACCTCCCCATGGACCTCGATTTCGGTCTCACCGACCTTTCCGGAACTTTCAGCGTCGCCGACGTCCTGCTGTCGCTCGGACTGTCCTTCGTCACCAGCGTCGTCGTCGCCTGGGTCTACCGTTCGACCCACAAGAACATCAGTTACAGCCAGGGGTACGTCCAGACCCTGGTCATGCTCGGCATGCTGATCTCCCTGATCATGCTCATCGTCGGATCCAACATCGCCCGTGCATTCGCCCTCGTGGGCGCGTTGTCGGTGGTGCGCTTCCGTAACGCCATCAAGGAGACCCGCGACGTCGGCTTCATCTTCCTGGTCATGGGTATCGGCATGGCCTGCGGTACCCGCTTCTACTCCCTGGCGATCATCGCGACCCTCGTGATATGCGCGGTCATCCTGGTGATGCACCGGTTCAACTGGTTCGCTCTGGACGTCCAACGCCAGGTGGTCAAGCTACAGGTCCCGGCCGACGGCGAGGACTACAGCGACTACATCGACGACATCCTGATCCGCCACACCACCGAGTACGAGCTGATCAGCACCGAGAGCGTCCGTGGCGGCTCGCTGACCGAGTACAGCTACACCGCCCGCCTGAAGAAGGGCTCGACCTCGGCCGATCTCGTCAACGACCTGCGCACGGTGAATGCGGGACAGAAGGCGACCGTCCTCACCGGCTACGACCAGACGGACATGTGACATGACCTCCCCCAATTCCCGCACGCCGCTCCACCACCGGCTGCCGGTGCGCCTGCGCCACCACTGGAAACTGCTTGCAGTGATCGTCACAGTGGCGCTGGCTACGGCGCTGGTCTTCGGGGCTAGCATGGTGCGCCCGTACATCACCTCGGACCTGGTGTCGGAGACGGTGATCACCAACAACATCGAGGGTGACACCGACCTGTTCGACGACAGCGAGCACACGATCGACATCAGCTTCAACCAGGACGAGTACGAGGAGATGATCAAGACTTTCCAGGATGACGGTGGGAAGGAGTTCATCCGGGCAGACATCACGATCGACGGGACGTTGATCGAGAACGTCGGTCTCCGGCTGAAGGGCAACTCGACCCTGATGTCCCTGCGGTCGGACGGTCAGGGACCGGGCGGCGGCGAAGGCGGTGGCCCCGGTGGGCCCGGCGGTGGCGGAGGCGGCGGCATGACCCAGCTCGACGAGAGCGCGCCAGAAGAACTCCCCTGGCTCATCAGTTTCGATGAGTTCGAGGAAGGGCGCGCCTTCGAGGGACGCACCGAGATCGCCCTGCGTCCTGCGGCAAGTGGTTCGGATGTCGCCCTCAACGAGGCTCTCGCACTGTCGCTGACCGAGGAGAGCGGACAGGATACCCAGCAGTTCAGCTTCTCCACTGTCACAGTCAACGGTGAGGATTCCGCTTCCCGCCTGGTGCTGGACTCCCCGGATGCACTGTGGGCCGATGACCTGGGCGACGGTGTGCTCTACAAGGGCCGCGCCAGCGGTTCGCTCGACTACCTCGGCGACGACCCGACGGACTACGAGGAGGCCTTCAACCAGATCAACGGCGAAGGCGCCTATGACCTGCAGCCGGTGATGACCTTCCTCGACGTCGTCAACAACTCCTCCGACGAGGAGTTCGCCGAGCAGCTCGAGGACTATCTCGACACGGAGTCCTTCGCCAAGTACCTGGCGACCCAGGAGCTCATCTCCAACAACGATGCGATGGACGGCCCAGGCAACAACTACTACCTCTGGTACGACACGGAGGAGGAGCAGTTCACGGTGCTGTCCTGGGACCTGAACATGGCCCTGTCCGGAATGGGCGGTGGCATGGGAGGCGGCATGGGGCCCGGCATGGGCGACACGACCGAGGGCGAGGCGACCGAAGGCGAAACCGCTGAAGGCGAAACAGCCGACGGCGCCATGCCGGTAGGTGAAATGCCCGAAGGCGCCATGTCTCAGGGCGAGATGCCCCAAGGCGAGATTCCCGAAGGTGACCCCGGTGGAGACGGCGACGAGGAAGGCGGCCCCGGCGGAGGCGGAGGCAGCCGCGGCAGCGGCAGCGGCGTCCTCAAGGAGCGCTTCCTCGACAACGAGGAGTTCTACGCGATGTACGAGGAGGCCTACTCCGAGCTGTACGACCAGCTCATCGCCAGCGGCTACGCGGAGTCGACTCTCGGGGAGCTCACCGAACGCGCCGAGTCCATCGGCGACGAGGGTGCGACCACTCTGTCAGAGTCCCTGCGCTCGACAATCACCTCGATCGTGGCGGAGGCACCCCAGCCCAGCTCCGGAATGGGTGGTGGTCCGGGCCGTCGCGAAACCCAGACCGGAAAAGGCGACGATGAATAGTCCCGCCTAGCTCCGGCTAGGTCCGTTCAGCCCCACACCGGAAGCCGGTCCCGCACGACACCGACCAGTTCATGGGCTTCGGCGACGGTTCCGGCGGCACGGAACCCCGCCACTCAACCAGCTTCTGCTGCGCCTCGCGAACGGTACACAACCACGGACCTCAGCAGGACGACCAGGATGACCAGTGCACACCCGACAATCAGGTACATTCCGATCACGCCGACATAACCCCCGGCAACCCGGTGGGGGTCGATGACACCGTACGGGAACCACCACGGTTCGTCCGAGAACGGCGCGTCCACCAGCGGTCCACGCACCTGGGTGTACACCGCCCATACCGCCGGGAGAACCAGCGCCGACCCGACGATCCTGCCTCGGGAGGCGATGTGTGCCCCATGCCGCGACTCCCACAGGTCCACCAGCATCACCGCCGGAACCACGGCGTGCAGCACCAGGTTCGTCCACCAAGCGACACTGCCCACCGGATCAGTGAGTCCACCGAGCAGAGTGAAGTAGCCGACGCCGGCGACCAGCGTGTAGGCCGCCGCACTGATCCGTATCGTCCCCGACCGGACGAGCAGGGCGATGACCGCCATCACCGCCGACAGGGTGGTGAAGAAACTGAACCAGTTGATCACGGCGGTGGTCACCGCCGTCCCATCCAGCCCGGCGTCCTGCGCGACACCGATCGTGTCGGCGAGTTGCAGCACCAGGGTGACAATGATGCCCACCGCGGCGACGGTGCGTGGCCAGGTAGTCGCTGGGGTCATCCCTCGATTATCCCTGCAGCAACTCGGTGGTGCCGTTGACCAGCAGGGTCACCGCACCGGCGAAGGCCAGGAGGGTGGCGAGCTTACGCATGCCGTCACTGGACATCCTCCCGTTGAGCTTGTCCCCGAAGTAAGCACCGATAAAGATCGCGGCGAGGGCCACGATCCAGATCCACCCGGGCAGCCCACCCATGTCCAGGTTGCCGATGAGGATGATCTTCAGCAGGAAGGACAGGGTGTTCGCCACCAGGATCACCGGGTGCAGGGTCGCGACGAAGTCCCGGTAGTCCCATCCGGTGATCCGGGCGTAGACAGTGAAGGCCGGGGCGGCGATACCGACGACGGTGCTCATGAAGCCGCCGGCTGCACCGGCAATGACCATCGGTACCCGGGCGTTTTCGCTGAGCTGCATGCGGTCGGTCTTGATCATCGTCGCGCTCAGCGCCAGCAGCACCAGCGCGCCGAGGGTGACCATCAGCCATGGACCGTCGATCGCCATGACCACGAAGACCGCCGGCAATGAGCCGATGAGCAAGCCGCCGGTGAGGAAGGAGAACCGTCGCCAGTCGGTACGGTCACGCACGGACCAGGCGTTGTTCGCGGCGTTGACCACGGACAGGCCGTTGACCACGGTGACGCCGGCGGCGGGCCCGAGGACGACGGACAGGACCGGTCCGGCGACGAGGCCGAGGCCCATTCCGGTGATGCGCTGGAGGACCGCCCCGATGAAGACGGCCGCCAGCAGGATGATCGTGATGGTAAGCACGAAGGTCCACCTTAGGCCTGCATGTACGTGGTGGAAACTTCACCCCCCCGGTCATCATGGTGCCCCCAGTCGGACTCGAACCGACACTGCGCGGATTTTAAGTCCGCTGCC
>DGYFD06202__coassemble_2180_pt1 | contig 4868 bp, 4 predicted proteins | sample DGYFD06202__metabat2_high_PE_009 | metagenome-assembled genome bin DGYFD06202
CTTGCCGCGCATCAGCTCGGCGACGTCCGGGTTCTTCTTCTGCGGCATGATCGAGGAACCGGTCGACCACTCGTCAGCCAGGGTGACGTAGCCGAACTCCGGGGTGGACCAGGCGATGATCTCCTCCGCCAGCCTGGAAAGGTCGACAGCGACCTGGGCCAGGACGAAGGAGGTCTCCGAGGCGAAGTCACGGGAGCTGGTGGCGTCGATCGAGTTGTCACCGGCGGAATCGAAACCGAGCTCGGCGGCGATGGCCTCCGGGTCCAGTGCCAGCGAGGATCCGGCCAGAGCGCCGGAACCGTACGGGGAGACCGCCAGTCGCTTGTCCAGGTCACGGAACCGGGCCACGTCGCGCAGCAGCGGCTGGGCGTGGGCCAGCAACTGGTGCGCAAGCAGCACCGGCTGGGCGGCCTGGAAGTGGGTCTTGCCCGGCATGATCACGTCAGGGTTGGCCTTGGCCTGTGCCGCGATCGCGTCGACCACGTCGAGCACGCCGTCGGTGACCTCACGGATCGCGTCGCGCACCCACATGCGGAACAGGGTGGCGACCTGGTCGTTGCGGGAGCGTCCGGCACGCAGCCGACCACCCACCTCCGGGCCGACCCGGTCGATCAGGCCACGCTCCATCGCACCATGGACGTCCTCGTCGCTGGGCTCGGGGCCGAAGGCACCGGACGCGACATCCTCGCCGAGGCGGGCCAGACCGTCCAACATGGTCTCCAGGTCGGCGTCCGACAGCAGCCCGGCGTTGTGCAGCACCTTGGCGTGCGCGGTGGAAGCCAGCACGTCATAGGGGGCGAGCACCCAGTCGAAGTGGGTGGACTTGCTCAACGCGGCCATGGCCTCGGTGGGTCCGCCGGCGAACCGGCCGCCCCAGAGGGCCCCTTCGTTGGTGGCGTGCTTCTCGATCGGGGTCTCCGACATACCGTCTTACCGTCCTACTTCGCGTCGCGGTCGCGCTTGTTGGCGATCTTGGACGACAGGCCGTGCAGCTCGACGAAGCCCTTGGACATGGTCTGGTCGAAGGTGTCGCCGGTGTCGTAGGTGGCCAGGTTGAAGTCGTAGAGGGACTCCTCGGAACGACGACCGTTGACCACGATGGAGCCGTTGTGCAGCACCAGGCGGATGTCACCGGTGACGTGCTCCTGGGTGGACTCGATGAAGGAGTCCAGGGAGCGCTTCAGCGGGGAGAACCACAGGCCGTCGTAGACCTGGTGGGACCACTCGGCGTCGATGCCGCGCTTGTAGCGTGCCAGCTCGCGCTCGACGGTGACGTCCTCCATGGCCTCGTGGGCACGGATCAGGGTCATTGCCCCCGGGGCCTCGTAGACCTCGCGGGACTTGATGCCGATGAGGCGGTCCTCGACCATGTCGAGGCGGCCCACACCCTGCGCGCCGGCGCGACGGTTGAGCTCCTCGATGGCCTGCAGGACGGTGACCTCACGGCCGTCGATGGCGACCGGCTTACCGGACTTGAAGGAGATGGTGACCTCGTCGGGTGCCTGACCCAGCGACGGCTCCTCGGTGTAGGCGTAGAGGTCCTTCGTCGGCGGGTTCCACAGGTCCTCGAGGAAACCGGTCTCGACGGCACGGCCCCAGACGTTCTGGTCGATGGAGAACGGCGAGGACGCCGACTGCTCGATCGGGACGTCGTTCTCCTCGGCGAAGGCGATGGCCTTGTCGCGGGTCCAGGCGAAGTCACGGGCCGGGGCGATGATCTTCAGCGAAGGATCGGTGTCCATGAAGCCGACCTCGAAGCGGACCTGGTCATTGCCCTTACCGGTGCAACCGTGGGCGACGTGGGTGCCGCCGTGGGCCTGGGCGGCCTCGACGAGGTGCTTGACGATCAGCGGACGCGAGATCGCGGAGACCAGCGGGTACTGCTTCATGTACATGCCGTTGGCCTTGATGGTCGGCAGGCAGTACTCGTCGGCGAACTCGTCGCGGGCGTCGACGACGATGGACTCGACGGCACCGGCGTCGATGGCGCGCTGGCGGACAGACTCCATGTCCTCGCCGCCCTGGCCCAGGTCGATGGAGACGGCGATGACCTCGCCACCGGTCATCTGCTTCAGGTACGGGATGGCGACGGTGGTGTCCAGGCCTCCGGAGTAGGCGAGTACGACGCGGTCAGTCATGTTCTCTGATGTCCTTTCACGTTCTGTTCACGATGTGTGTAAATACGTTATTCGTGGCTTCTGTCAGCCGAGTCTATCTGGTGGCCTCTACACGCTGTGCATGGACAAGGCGTGGAGATGTTCGGCCAGGCCCCTGCCGTTCGCCGGGTGGCGGGCCAGGACGAAGATGGTGTCGTCCCCGGCCAGCGTGGCAACCACTTCCGGCAGGTCGGAGCGGTCGATGACACTGGCCAGGTACTGCGCCGCTCCCGGGGGTGTACGCAGCACCGCGGTGTTGCCGGAGTAGTCGGTGCCGACCAACAGTTCGGCGAGCACCCGACGCAGCCGCGCCGGACCGTCGGCGACCATCTCGGCCACCGGCGACCCGAGGCTGTAGAAGGCCTGCCCGTCGGCCCGGACCTTTCGGGCGCCGAGGTCGACCAGGTCGCGCGACAGTGTCGCCTGGGTGATCTCCACACCCTCACCGGCCAGCAGATCCTGCAGGTCGCGCTGGCTGGCGACACGGTTGTTCTCGACCAGGCGAGAGATCAGGTCCTGGCGGGCTGACCGGGTTAGGTGAGCAGCCATTCCAGCAGTGCCTTCTGTGCGTGAAGTCGGTTCTCCGCCTCGTCGAAGACGATCGACTGGGGCCCGTCGATGACCCCTGCGGAGACCTCGTAGCCGCGGTAGGCCGGCAGGCAGTGCATGAACACGGCGTCCTTGTCGGCGGTGGCCATGAGCTCCTCGTTCACCTGGAAGGGAACCAGGGTGCTGGTGTCGCGGTCGGAGTCCATGCCCATCGACACCCAGGTGTCGGTGATGACCACGTCGGCACCGGCGACGTCCGGGGTTCCGGTGACGCTCAATGTGGCACCGGTCTCGTCCGCCCTTACCTGTGCCCGCTCCACGAAGCGCTGCTCGGGCTGGAAACCCTCCGGTGCGGCGATGGTGATGTCCACCCCGGCGGTGGCGAAGCCGAGCATGTAGGAGTTGGCCATGTTGTTGGCGCCGTCGCCGAGGTACACGGCATTGAGGCCCTTGATGTCACCGTCGGATCCGCCCTTGTGCTGCTTGATGGTCAGCAGGTCGGAGAGGATCTGGCAGGGGTGGAAGTCATCGCACAGGGCGTTGACGATCGGCACCGTGGCGGTCTCCGCCATCTCGTGGAGGTTGCTGTGGGCGCCGGTGCGCCACACCACAGCGTCGACGAAGCGGGACAGCACGGCACCGGTGTCCTGGTAGGACTCCTTCTTACCCATCTGCGACTTGCCGGAGTCCACCACGATCGGGTGTCCGCCGAGCTGGTTGATACCGACGTCGAAGGAGAAGCGGGTGCGGGTGGAGGTCTTGTCGAACAGGACCGCCACCGACTTGTGCTGCAGGCTGGAGCGGATCGGATTGGCGACCATCTCCAGTCCGAGGTCAAGGATCTCAGCTTGTTCCGCGACGCTCACGGCGTCGTCGGCGAGGAAGTGTCGGGTCATGAGAGCAGCTCCTTGATGATGGTGACGGCATCGTGGATGTCGGCGTCGGGGATGTTGAGCGGCGGGACGATCCGCAGGACGTTCTCCGCTGGCTGGTTGATCAGCAGGCCCTTCTCCAGGGCTGTTGCACCGAGTCTGGGGCGGGGCTCGGTGAGAACCACACCGAGCATCAGCCCTCGGCCACGGACCAGCTCCACGGAGTCGAGCGCCTCGAGTTCCTCGCGGAAGAGTGACTCGGCGTGGGTGACGTGCTCGAGCAGGTTCTCGGTGCGGATCGTGTCGACCACGGCGTTGCCGGCCGCGCAGGCCACGGGGTTGCCACCGAAGGTGGAGCCGTGGGTTCCCTGGCCCAGCAGCTGGGCCGCCGGGGTGGCCGCCACACAGGCACCGATCGGCATACCGCCGCCGAGGCCCTTGGCCAGGGTGACGACGTCCGGAACAACCCCGTCGGGGAGATCGGCCTGGTAGCCGAACCAGTGTCCGGTGCGTCCCATCCCGGCCTGGACCTCGTCGACGACCATGAGGATCCCGTGCTCGTCACACAGCTCACGGACGGCGGTGAGGAATCCTTCGGGCGCGGGCACGACACCGGTCTCACCCTGGATGGACTCCAGGAAGATCGCGGCGGTGTCGGACGCACCGTTCTCGCCGTCTCCGCCGTCCGCGACCAGGGAACGCAGTGCGTCGATGTCACCGTAAGGGTAGTACTCGACCCCGGCGGGCATCGGTTCGAACGGGGCGCGCTTGTCGGGCTGGCCGGTGAGTGCCAGCGAGCCCATCGTTCTACCGTGGAAGCCGTGCTCTGCGGCGAGGATGCGGGAGCGTCCGGTGCGCCGGGCGATCTTGAAGGCGGCCTCGTTGGCCTCGGCACCGGAGTTCGAGAAGAAGACCTGCGCGCCCGGGGCAATGAGCTCCTGCAGCCTGGCCGCGAGGTCGAGGACCTGCGGGTGGGCGAAGACGTTCGAGGTGTGGCCCAGGGTCGAGACCTGCTTGGTCACGGCCTCGACGATGGCCGGGTGGGCGTGGCCGAGGGCGTTGACGGCGATGCCGGCGAGGAGGTCGACGTACTCCCTGCCCTCAGTGTCGGTGACCCGGCTGCCGGAACCGGAGACCAGCTGGACCGCCGGGGTGCCGTAGGTCGGCATGACCGTGGACTCCCAGGTGCTCTTCCAGTTGTTGTTGTCAGACATTCGGGGACTCCCAGTCGTCGTCGGCGATCATCGTTCCGATACCGCCGGAGGTCATGAGCTCGAGGATCACGGAGTGT
>DGYFD06202__coassemble_2374_pt1 | contig 4592 bp, 3 predicted proteins | sample DGYFD06202__metabat2_high_PE_009 | metagenome-assembled genome bin DGYFD06202
CCCCAGGAACGCTCTCGGTCTGAAAGCGTTCCTGGGGGTGTGTCAATGTGCCTGACCGACCCAACCACGATGACCGCGCTGTCAAAGCCAGCATGCCGTGAAGGTGGCCATGCCACGTAGGGCAGCAGGCAGGGTGGGGCGGCCCGTCCTACCTGTTGATCACCGTGTAGGGGTGGACGTAGTTGAGCTCCTCGGCGGGGATCGGGAACTCCGCGTCACCGTAGGGGCTCAGCGCGCCGGCGTCCTCGGCGATCAGCTCGGTGACCGCGTGCTTACCCTCGGGCAGGTTCTGCGGCCAGCCCGGATCAACGTAGTGCTTCTTCTTGTCAGCCATACCCCATATCATTCCACACCGAAGCCGCCGACAGCGACATCAGCAAGGACATTGCATACCCCTACTGCCCCATGTGCGGGTAAAATCCCAGTCTGTTATGCCTGCCGAACCGACACCCAGCGCCCCGACCGCGCCCGACGCCTTCCCGACCTACTCCCAATGGCTCGCCCGCCACAATGACGGAGACCTGGTCGACCTGCTCTGGCGTCTCCGCGCTTTCCATCCCGGCGGACTGTCGGTCGGCGGCTCCCGGGGTTCCTCGGCCGCCGTCCTCGGCGCAGTCACCGACATCGCCGCCCTGCGACGACTCACCGCACTGGACCTGGCCGTCCTGCAGGCACTGGTCATTGCCGGCGCCGCCGTCGACCCAGTGACCAGCGAGGATCTGGTCGGCGAACTCGACGAACTGTTCGACCTCGCCGGCACGCCTGCCACCCACCGTCCGGACGCTTCGGCACTCGACGCCACGGTCCACTCGCTGGCTGGGTGGGGCCTGGTGTTCGGCCCGGGGCTGGCGCTCACCGACACCGCGAATACAGAGTCCGCGCCCGGCGCGATGATGGTCCCCTCCCACATGCCTCCGCTGTTCTCCGGGGTCACCGACATCCCGTGGGTCCTGGCCGACGGCTACCGCTGCCCGGTACCCACCGCGGACCTGCCGGAGACCCTGGCCGAGCTCCCGGCGCGCCAACGTCGCCTTTTGCAGACGCTGGAAGCCTCCGGCGGCATCGGCCACTCCGCGACCCTGAATGACCCGGAGCGTCCGCTGGCGAAGATGATCGCCGCAGGATTGCTCGACCAGGTCGACGACCAGACCGCCCGACTGTCCCCGCGGGTGGCCGCGTCCATCTCCGAGCGGGTCGTCCCCTCCCCCGGCGGTGACTTCAGGCCCGTCCCCGACCCCAACGCTGTGTCGGAGTCCGACAGCTCCCGCGACCGGGTCGACGGCGCAGCCGTGTCCCGGATCGTCGACACCGCCCGCCTCGTCGCCGAGGTCCTCGAGGAGATGGGACGCTGCCCTCTGCGCCCGCTGAACGCCGGCGGTGTCGGCGTCCGGGAGATCACCCGCCTCGCGAAGTCGCTGGACCAGCCCCCGGAGACCACCCGCGAGACACTGGCCCTGTGCCACCACGCCGACCTCATCGGCCGCGGTGTTCCCCTGCCGTCCCCGCAGGACGCCACGGGCCCGGACGAGCAGTGGGCGGTCACCGACCGTGGCGCCCGGTATGTCGCCGCACCGTTGTCACGCCGCTGGGCGATGCTCCTCGACGGGTGGTCCCGCAGTGAGCACGCACCGAGCGGTTCAGTCGTCGCGCAGGACACCCACCTGCTCGAGGAGACGCTCGACCGCTCCCGCCTGGCGGCGCTGCGTGGGCTCGTCGCCGGGGTCCTGACCGTCGCCGACAGCACCGATCACGCCAGCGCGCTGTGGCGGATTCGTCCCGCCGTCGCCTCGGTGACCGCCCAGGACGACCTCGACCAGGCACTCGTCGAAGCGGTGACGCTCGGCCTCGTGGCCGACGGTGCGGCGTCCTCGGCCGCCCACGTCCTCGCGGAACTGGACGACACCAGCGACGCAGGCACCAACGAAGACCTCCTGACCGACCAGCTCTCGAAGATCCTCCCCGCCCCGGTGTCAATGCTGATCATCCAGGGCGACATGACCATCCTCGCCCCCGGCCTGCTCGACACCGAGACCGAACTAATGCTGCGTCAGTTCGCCGAGGTCGAGTCCACCGGTATGGCCAGCGTCTGGCGGGTGACCCGTCAGAGCATGGAGCGCGCGGTGGACGCCGGCCTCGACTCCAGTGACATCCTCGGATTCCTGTCCGGCATGGCCCCGGAGATCCCCCAGACCCTGACCTACCTGGTCGAAGACACCGTCCGCACCCACCACCGGGTGGAGCCGGTCGTGGCGACCACGGCCGCCAGCGTGCTGACCGCCCCGGACGCCGACACGATGACGACCCTGCTCGCCAGCCCGGCGGCCGAGGAGGTCGGCCTCCACCGCATCGCACCGACGGTGGCCGTGAGCTCGACGCAGCTCTCGGTGGTGCTCGACGCCCTCGACGAAGACGGCCAGGTCGTACGTGTCGCCGGGGCTGCAGGCTCACCAGGTACCGACGGTGTCCTCTCGGCGGGACGCGCCGCATCCCCGTCCGCGGGCATGTCGACGGTGCCGGACCCGGAGCGTCCGGACGCCGCCCGCGAGGTCGTCGACGACCAGCTCGCTGGTGCCGTGGAGGCGTTCCGGCGTGCCCTGCAGCATGACGACGACGCCGACGGCGGGCCCGGCACCACCGGTGACGGGGTGACCGTCCACGAGCCGCACGAGATCATGGCCGCCCTACGCCAGGCCTACAACCAGGGCACGCAGGTGCAGATCAACTACGTCAACGCCTCCGGCTCTGCGGTCCGCGAGTGGATTTCGGTGGTGACGATGAGCCCGGTGGCGATCGTGGGCGTCACCGAGTCCGGCGGCGAGTCGCTGCGCATCCAGCCGCACCGCGTCGCCTCGGTCACCACCTGAACCATCCGCCGCAACTCCGCGTAGAATGGCCAGGTTGCAATCAGCACACCGAGAGGAGACTGACCGTGGCCCTGGGAGACGGACCGTTGATCGTCCAGTCGGACAAGACCGTCCTGCTGGAGATCGGACACCGACAAGCGCAGGAGGCGCGCAATGCGCTCGCCCCCTTCGCCGAACTGGAACGCGCCCCGGAACACGTCCACACCTACCGGATCACCCCGCTGGCCCTGTGGAATGCACGCGCTGCCGGGCACGACGCCGAGCAGGTCGTCCACGTCCTGGAGACCTACTCCCGCTTCCCGGTCCCCCAGCCGCTGCTGGTGGACGTCGCCGAGACCATGGACCGCTACGGTCGGCTGGTGCTGGCCAGCCACCCGGCACACGGGCTGGTGCTGGAGTCCAAGGACCCGGCGGTGCTCGCCGAGATCCAGCGGCACAAGAAGATCAAGCCGATGCTCGGCGCACCCATCGACGATGACACCGTGCTCGTGCACCCCTCCGAGCGCGGCCGGATCAAGCAGGAACTGATCAAGGTCGGTTGGCCGGCCGAGGACCTCGCCGGCTACGTCGATGGTGAAGCCCACCCCATCGCACTGTCGACCGAGAACGAGAACTGGGAGCTGCGCGACTACCAGGAGATGGCCGCGGACTCCTTCTGGGCCGGTGGCTCCGGTGTCGTTGTGCTGCCCTGTGGCGCGGGCAAGACGATGGTGGGCGCGGCGTCGATGGCGAAGGCGGAGAGCACCACGCTGATCCTGGTGACCAACACCGTCGCCGGACGCCAGTGGAAGGACGAGCTGGTCCGCCGCACCACCCTCACCGAGGACGAGATCGGCGAGTACTCCGGGGAGAAGAAGGAGATCCGCCCGGTCACCATCGCCACCTACCAGGTGGTGACCCGCAAGACGAAGGGCGAGTTCCGTGCCCTGGAACTGTTCGACTCCCGCGACTGGGGGCTGATCATCTACGACGAGGTTCACCTGCTGCCCGCCCCGGTGTTCCGCATGACCAGTGACCTGCAGTCCCGGCGTCGGCTGGGGTTGACCGCCACGCTGGTGCGGGAGGACGGCCGGGAGGATGACGTCTTCAGCCTCATCGGCCCGAAGCGCTACGACGCCCCGTGGAAGGACATCGAGGCCCAGGGCTGGATCGCCCCGGCGGACTGCACCGAGGTGCGTGTGCAGCTCACCGAGTCCGAGCGGATGGTCTACGCCACCGCCGAGCAGAACGAGAAGTACCGCCTGGCGGCGTGCTCCCCGACGAAGACGAAGGTGGTGCGCACGATCCTGGACCAGCATCCGGACGAGCCGACGCTGGTCATCGGCGCCTACATCGACCAGCTCGAGGAGCTCGGTGAGGAGCTGGACGCCCCGGTCATCGACGGTCGTACCACCACCCACCGGCGCGAGGAACTCTACGGTGCTTTCCGCGCCGGCGAGCTGCGCGTGCTGATCGTGTCGAAGGTGGCGAACTTCTCGATCGACCTGCCGGGGGCCTCGGTGGCGATCCAGGTGTCCGGCACCTTCGGGTCCAGGCAGGAGGAGGCACAGCGCCTGGGGCGGATCCTGCGTCCGAAGCCGGACGGCGGCCCCGCGTTTTTCTACTCGGTGATCGCCCGTGACACACTGGATGCCGACTATGCCGCCCACCGCCAGCGTTTCCTCGCCGAGCAGGGCTACGGCTACCGCATCATCGATTCGATCGACCTGTAGGGTTCGTCGACCGACC
>DGYFD06202__coassemble_4208_pt1 | contig 3089 bp, 2 predicted proteins | sample DGYFD06202__metabat2_high_PE_009 | metagenome-assembled genome bin DGYFD06202
GCCAAGGAGCGGCACGCGAGGTTCGCCGACGCCGCCGTCGAGGTCTTCCCGTGGATCGACACGCTGCCCGCCGAGCAGCGACGCCGCTGCCTCGGCGACATCCACGTCGGGTTGAAGCGGGCCACCGACGACTACGCCTACGGCGAACTGCGCGACACCGTGTCCCGGTGGAAGAAGATCTCGGCCGCCCCTCCGGTCGCCCCGACCGCACCCCACAACGACGTGCGTCCTGCGGTCACCACCGCCACGCCGGGCCAGTCGTCATTCGGCAATTACCCTGCCGCAATCCACCGCACCTCCGCAGCGTCCACGTCGTCGACAGCGTCGCCCTCCCCGACCACCTCAGCGTCCTATCGCACTCCGTCATCGGCGGCATCGTCGAGCCCGGCAGATGGATTCAATCCGCAGGGACGTCATCGGCTCTAAGACGCACAGGTCAGCGCAAACTGGGCTGATGATTCCAGCACCAGCTTCCACTCAGCCCTTGTCAAGCTTGTAACAACGGTAGTACGTTCGACTACGGCCATGACACCCATAACGAAGTCAAGGCTCACCAGATAAGACCTTTCCCTCACCATCTGATCTCCCGCAAAGGACCGTCTTTCCCGTGAAGCTTCGCTCTCGCACCTCCCTCGCCGCCACTCTCGTCGTCGGCAGCCTGATTCTCACCGGCTGCTCCTCTGATGACGACTCAGACACCTCGAGCAACTCCTCCTCCGACAACGGATCCGGTGCCGAGGCCTCTGAGGTCACCATCGAGCACGTCTGGGGCGAGGACACCTACCCGACGAACCCGGAGAAGGTCGTCGCCATCGGTACCGCCGTCGACAACCTGCTGGCCCTCGGCATCACCCCGGACGCCATCGTGGAGCGTCCGGACGATGCCAACGCCGACTGGAAGAATGACCAGCTCGAGGGCGTCACCCGGATCCCGCTGTCGGATCAGGCCGTCCCGCTGGAGGAGATCGCCGCCGAGGACCCCGACCTGATCGTCGGTGACCTGTACCGCATCCCGGAGGAGGCCTACGACTCGCTGAAGGACGTCACCTCCGTGCTGCCGGGCATCGACCAGACCGCCGACTGGGTTCCGCAGCTGGAGGCGCTAGGCCAGATCTACGGCCTGGAGGACAAGGCGCAGGAGGTCATCGACGCTGATGAGCAGGCCTTCGCCGACGCCCGCGAGGAGTTCCCTGGTCTGGAGGGCAAGACCGCGCTGACTGTGCAGGACCGTGGTGGCCAGTTCGGTGTCATCGCCGACGGCGAGAACATCGCCAATGACTTCTACTCGCGCCTGGGCATGACCCTGCCGGAGGCGTTCACCGACGGTTCGGTGAAGGTCGAGGCTGGCCGCGCGATGATCTCCTACGAGAACGTCTCTGACCTGGCCGCCGACTTCATGGGCATGTACGCCTCCGAGGGCATGGACCAGATCCGGGCAGTCCCGGGCTACTCGAACCTGCCGCAAGTTGAGTCCGGTGCGGTTGTCGAGGACGACAAGGCCATCATGGCCGCGCTGAACATCCCGTCGTCGCTGTCGAACGCCTGGCTGCTGGAGCAGGTCGCCGACCAACTGCAGATCGTGTCGGACAACGAGTCGGTCGACGATGAGTAGTCACTCAGCTCCGTGTCGTTGGTGGACTCTGCACCACTGACACGCTGACGCAGAGACGCACTGACGCACAGCGACGAGAACCCCTCGCCCCAGCCTTTTCCAAGGCCGAGACGAGGGGTTCTCTGCGTGTCAGGGGTGTCAGGAGTGTCAGCGGATGGTCTTCTTCACCGTCTGGGGCTTCTTCCCCAGGAACTGCCGGGTGAAGTACTCCCGCACTCCGGCGAATCCAGATCCCGACCGGGACCCGATGCCAGTGCCGTTGCCCAATTTGCCGGATTGGCTTGCCCCGCCGGCTGCAGCCGTTCCTGCTCCGGCGCCGCGGCCAGCGCCGCCCATCATCGGGCCCATGGCTGCGGGGCCGCGCGTACCGGAATTACCTGATCCGCCACCGCTGGTATTACCGGCACCTCCTGGTCCACCAGGTGCGACCGGTCCGCCGGCGATCGGGAAGGACTTCGGCAGCAGAGGTTGGACGACTCGGCCCGGGGCACTGGCGCCGGAGCCAGTGCCGGTGCCCATTGACGCACCTGCTCCTCCGCGCGGGGCTGTAATCGCTCCGCCTGGCGGGGCCGACACTGCTCCGCCTCGAGCGCCGACTCCCGGTGCGGCCGAGGTCCCAGGTGCGGTCGTGGCTCCTGCCGTTCCGGCCGGTGCGGTCACAGTGGGAGTTGCCGTTCTACCAACCCCTGCCGGCGCGACTCCTGCCGTCGGCGCCCCACCGGTCGGCGACATGCGCCCCAGAGTCGGCGCAGCACCTGCCGGGACTCCCGTGCCTGCTGGTGCCGTCGCTGCCCCTGCCGGCGCCGTCGCCTGGCTGACAGCCTGACCCGCCGTCGCTCCGGGCCCGGGAGGTGTTGCCCCGCCAGCAACCTGGGTGGCCACCTCGCCCATCGGAATTGTGTTCGTGGCACCGACCACGCCAGTGCCACCGCCGGTATGACCGACCACCGGCATCGACAGGTTCGCCACTGTCGGGCGCGCGGTGTCTAGAGCTGGCTGCAGGTAAGTGGACACGAAAGTCACGACCTCTGCCTGCGACTGTGCCGCAACCGCTGCCGCACCGGTACCTCCCGTCGCAGCTCCGGCAGCAGTGGCCTCAGCGGCCATTTTCGCCTCTAACGCAATTAACTGGGCATGCGCAGCAGCTCGAATCGGCGGCAACTGGTTCATGGAGACAGACATCGCCTGGGCGTTCACGGAAACTGTCGAACACTGCACCGACACATCACGAATGGCCTGCGATGCAAACTCAAAGGAAGTGCCTTCGGTGGTCTGTTCGAGTATCCCCGCTGCACGCTGCAAGGTGTCCGACGCCTGTTGCATACGAGTCGACGCAGTCGCCCAGGATTGCGCCGCCGCCACAATGCCACCGTCACTTCCGGCGAACATTTTCGTGAGGACCGGCAACGGTGTCGTTGCTTCTATCGCTGCGATGGGAGACACATAAGCGAGGTCGAGGACCGGAACCTCGGTCCGG
>DGYFD06202__coassemble_9644_pt1 | contig 1713 bp, 4 predicted proteins | sample DGYFD06202__metabat2_high_PE_009 | metagenome-assembled genome bin DGYFD06202
GGAGCTCTGGCGGCGACCCGGCGTAGTCGGCTTGTACTTGCGAATAGCCATACTTCTGCTCTCTCTTTACCTGTCGGTATCGCGCGGCCTAGGCCGCGCCACCGAAGATGTCGATGGGATCGCTGCCGGCGACCAGGGTCACCATGGCGCGCTTGGTGGCCTTGCGCTGCCCGAAACCGGAGCGGGTGCGCTTACGCTTGCCCTCGCGGTTCAGGGTGTTGACGCTGGCGACCTTCACACCGAAGATCTGCTCGACGGCAATCTTGATCTGGGTCTTGTTGGAGTCCGGGTTCACCAGGAACGTGTAGACGTTCTGCTCCATGAGTCCATAGGACTTCTCGGAGACGACGGGCGCGATGATGATGTCCCGGGGGTCAGCGATGGTGCTCACTTAGCTGCCTCCTTGGCTTCGTTTCCTGCTGCCTTGGAGTCAGCTGCGGCGATGAAGCCGTTCAGCGCCTCGACGGAGAACACGAGGTCATCCGCGTTCAGCACGTCGTAGGTGTTGAGCTGGTCGAAGGCCAGGGTGTGGACGTTCGGCAGGTTGTTGACCGACTTCCACGCGGCGACGTCCTCGCGGCCGAGGACAACCAGGACCGACTTGCGGTCGGTGAGGCGCTCGATGAACGCCTTGGCTGCCTTGGTCGAGGGGGTCTGGCCGGCGACGAGCTCCTCCACGAGGTGGATGCGCTCGTTACGGACGCGGTCGGTGAGGGCACCGCGCAGGGCGGCTGCCTTCATCTTCTTGGGGGTCCGCTGGTCGTAGTCACGCGGCTGCGGGCCGTGGACGATGCCACCGCCGGTGTAGTGCGGCGCGCGGATCGAGCCCTGGCGGGCGCGGCCGGTGCCCTTCTGACGGAAGGGCTTCTTGCCGCCGCCGGAGACCTGGCCACGAGTCTTCGTGGCGTGGGTGCCCTGGCGCTTCGCGGCGAGCTGGGCCAGGACGACCTGGTGCATCAGCGGGACGGACGGCTCCACATCGAAGATCGATGCGGGAAGGTCGACCGAGCCGTTGGTGGCACCGTCGGCGGTCTGGACGTTGAGGGTCAAGTTGCTCATGCGTGTGCACCGCCCTTCACTGCGGTCTTGACGGTGACGATACCGCCGTTGGTTCCGGGGATGGCACCCTTGATCAGCAGCAGGTTGGACGCAGCGTCCACCTTTGCGACCTTCAGGTTCTGCAGGGTGACCTGCTCGTTGCCCATGCGGCCTGGCGCCCGGCGGGCACCACGAGGCTCACGTCGGTCAGGACGCGTCGGTCCGCGGCCTGGCCGGGATAGGAGAAGGAGATCCCGTCGGCCCGCAGGTGCAGGGCGGGATCGGGCGTGGGGGTGTGCGCGGTCATGGATCAGCTCCTCGGCGCGGAGGGACGACGGGCGACGGGGCTGATCACAGGAGCATGCCGACCAGGCTAGGGGCGGCGCCCCGACCGTGTCGACGGATTATCGACGCGGGTCCCCGGGGCGCGGCGTCCCGCCGAGCGCCTCGACCGCGGAGCGGATCCCAGCGGGGTCGCCGAGGCGGCGGGGGTCCTGCGGGAAGTCCTCGAGCGCAGCGGCCGACGCCTCGACGTCCGCCCCGGCCAGCAGCGCGACCAGCGCGACGCGGACGCTGCCGCCTGCGGCCTCGAGCACGCGTGCGGCCTCCTCGGGGGCGGCGCCGCTGGCCTGCACGAGCATCCGCACGGTGCGGGCGACGAGCTTCGCGTTGGTG